>Ga0214480_100230_pt1 | contig 27811 bp, 23 predicted proteins | sample M1_20Mar14CPVII9_3_FD_165042 | JGI IMG/M metagenome (GOLD analysis project Ga0214480, IMG submission 165042) | Marine eukaryotic communities from Monterey Bay, California, United States - M1_20Mar14CPVII9sort6BwellE17 | ecosystem: Environmental > Aquatic > Marine > Unclassified | place: USA... | reverse complement strand
GATGGATGAGTACATATGAAAGAATAATGTTCATATATATAAATGATAATAAAACTTACTATCATTTCCATCGACAATTGCCTTTGTAGCTTCATCACAATCAATATCAATCGTAACACTTCCATCAGAGTTCACAGTAAAACTAGCTGTTCCTTTATTATTTGGTATAGTATTAGTCATTGGTGATTTAACATTGTAAAACTTTAACTTATCGTCAGCGACGACGGTGGTGACACATAAACATGCCGCAATGAGAGAGAATAGATTCATGATATCAGGCTGGTTGTTGCTGCTTGATGATGTATTATAGAGGAGTATGAGGAAGTTGATAATAAACGCTGGTTGGTTACAGCTATACACATAAAGCCGCCTCTTCTTGCTCATATCGACATGGGCTCAGTCTATTTGCATGATGAGAACAATGAGAGAAAATTGCAATGCTACTGCGACATGAGAGAGAGAAAATAGTACTGCTGACACGCCAAGCGAATCCACTGCCAAGAGACAAACTGCCCATTATCTTATTTATGAGTGAAGTGTAGTTGAAGAACATCTCTGCCTCCTACATATATATTGCTAACACATATATAACTATCAATACAGTTCTCAATCGAAAGGAGTACTTGATTATCCATCACTAGAGTTACTCACAGAAGTATAATATCGAAGTCTCACAATATGAATATCTTTCTCATTGCAATTGCAATATTATGTGTTGGTGTTGTCTCCTCAGCCACCATTCCACAAGAGACAGAACCATCGTCAGATGTACAGGGAACAGTCAACTTTAAAGTGAAGAATAATCCCGATGGTACCGTTGAATTAGATATCAGTGGATGGAAAGAAGCAATTGATGCTATCGCCGGAGGACACGATAGTAAGTTTTATTATCATTTATATATATGAACATTATTCTTTCATATGTACTCATCCATCAAACCCTTTACTTCTTACTCTTTTGCAATTAGTGTATGTCAAACTACATGTCGATGAAGATTATGAATATGATGGCGTTGGAGATGTCCCACTGGGTATGGTACGAGGAGAGCTGGTCAAAGACAAAGAGGAGGAGGAAGAAGAAGAGAAGACATCAGTATCAAGGGAATTGGCACGGAATAGAGCTAATAGGAATACATTCTATAGAAGGGGTGGTAAATCCTCAAAGTCAAAGTATTATATGGGGGGTACAAAAACATACAGCAGCAAGAGTTCAAAGAGTAAGTCGTCAAAAAGCAAATCCATCAAAGGCAGTGGACGTAAGAAGAAGGGCCGAAATAAGAACCGTAAGAGGAGATATCCCTGGGATTAGGCCAACTCTACGATAGAAGATGATGTTCAAGTCTATATAAGATCAAGTCAAATGGGGAAAGAAGGGGAGTGAGAATGTGTTAAGTCTACAGACATGGGGAAAGAAGGAGAGAGAGAGAGAGAGAGTACTATTTGTGTAGGGTATCCTTAATCTATGTTTTAAAGCGAATGTAGATTAAGATGCGTTTTAGTCTCCTTCATTTATTAGATGATAATCGAATATCATAAACTTGAAACCTCAAAGCAACTAGCACACCTCTTCAAATCAATGTTCACAGGAGAAAACATAGGATACCAATCAAAGATCAACTTGCTTACAAATATCAACCACCAGAAGAAACGATTGACTACCATAGTCCTCCTACTCTTTCGGGGCAACTGATACGTGAAGAAAGAGGATTATACTCATATATCTCCGTGTACAAGGTTGAGCTATAGTAAGAGGGAGAACTCTGCGCATTGCCTGTGGTATCCTAGGATACCGATCAATCAAATAGAAAAAATACTGGACCATCTTTCAATCAATCAGAATCAGAACATATTACTCTAATAACCATGGCATTGGTCTATTAGTTGTTGGATGAGACTAAACTATCTGTTCGATATTATCAGGTTTACCAGGGGTCTGTGAGTCAAGTTGCAGGGAGAGAAAGGGAGAGATAGAAACACAAGATATCATGTCGACATCATTATTGCATGGATCAATCATATCACGTGCATATCATATGCGCCGTGCTTATAATTCTGCCTCAACAAGAGCATTGAATCTATTGTTGGATATACCATCAAAGTCTCATGATGATCATCAACCATCTAGTAGTGAACATAAGTCAATCATGAACGTCGGGCAAAGAAGTATCCATACCTCTTATCGTCATCGAATGATATCGACAACTGCATCATTGCAAAAGTCTGCAAATGACAGGATGACACTCCATACATATCATCATCGAACGATATCGTCAACTGCATTGAAGTACAAGTCTGCAATGCCCCTGTCATATGACGAGGAAGATACAATGTCACGTTCATCATCTGATGCAACAACACACTCTACTCCATTCCTACTAGCAGATATAGGCGAAGGAATATCAGAAGTCGAAGTTCTACAATGGTTTGTCAAACCAGGAGATACGATCGCACAATTTGATCGCGTCTGCGAAGTGCAAAGTGATAAGGCTAATGTTGAGATTACCTCACGATATGATGGTACTATTCAATCACTATGTTGTAATGTTGGAGATATGATTTTTGTAGGCAAGCCATTGTTGTATATTGCAACTGCTGCTGATCAAAATATTGCCACTAGTAGTAGCGGAGGAGAAGCACCAGAGAAACAAGTTGCATTTGAAGATGATGCCCAGAAAGACAAACCAAGTGTTCAACCGATTGATTTGAATACCAACTTGACTTCATACAATGGAGGAATGAAGGAACAAACTACTTCTGAAGAGAGAGAAGTAAGAAAGAAGGTGCTTACATCTCCAGCCGTTCGGAAGCTTTGCAGAGAGCACAACATCGACTTGAGTAAGGTGAACGCAACAGGGCCAAAGGGCATAGTATTGAAATCAGATGTTTTAAGCATTATCAGTATGGACAGTAGTAGTAATATTGAAGCTACTGAAGCAACTTCATCAACCGCGAAATCAATCTCATCACCAATGCAATTAGAAGAAGATACTGTTATACCAATCAGAGGATATAATAGGCTCATGGTCAAGAGTATGACTGCATCACTTGAAGTTCCACATATGATTTACTCAGATGAGCTCAATGTCAATGCCTTGACTGAAGTCCGTGATTCATTACGTCCACTTGCTCAAGAGCTTGGTGTTCAAAAGCTCACATATCTACCATTCTTTATCAAAGCAGCTAGTCTTGCAATGCTCAAGTACCCAGTTCTAAATTCAACCATTGATATTGATGAGATGACCTCGACATACCACGCTGAACATCATATTGGTGTTGCTGTTGATACAAAGAAGGGCTTGGCTGTACCAGTTGTGAAAAGTTGTCAGAATAAAAGCGTCTTGGAGATTGCACATGAGTTGAATCGATTGTACTCCTTGGTTAGTAGACTGTCAGTTTGTATCTTGTACTCATGAATTGATACAGTATCTCTCACCATACGGATTCCTTTTTATAGGCTATTGAAGGCAATTTGGCAGAGGATGATATCACAAACCCTACCTTCACCTTGAGCAATATCGGGAGTATTGGAGGTACCGTAATGTCGCCTGTTGTTTTGCCACCTCAAGTTGCTATCGGAGCATTCGGTAAGATACAACGTCTACCACGGTTTGTCGGTGATACAGATGAGGTTGAAGCCGCTCGTATCATGCCCGTGTCCTGGGGAGGAGATCATCGTGCAGTTGATGGGGCTACCATGGCAAGATTCAGTAATCTCTGGAAGAAATATATTGAATCGCCATTGTCTATGATGTTTACCATGAGATGAGAGCATTTGGTCTTGATTTGTATGTGGTCGTGAAGCCTGTTATGATGAGTACGAAGCTTTCTTTTCATCATCCATCTCATATTTGTTGTAATGTAGTAATGTAATGTATAAAAAGCTGTTTTAGGAATCAGTTTCTTTATTGTCAGAAGTCGAAGATTCTGATATAGATGGTGGATTTTTAGGTAGCATCGATATCACAGGAAGGGAATCCGCTGGCTCTGCAGTGTCAGTCTTCTCTGGTGTACTATTTGATGACCCTGACGAGGCAACATCTTCAGATGCCAATGTTTCATTTACCTTTGCGTCCTCTTCTTCTTCCATCTTGACAACAACACTTTTCTCGGATAATAATGTCGGTTCCACTTTCAAGTCTGAACTTGTGTCTTGTTGAACTTCAGCGTTTACCAAGTTTGTTGGTGTTGCTGCTACAGTCTCCTCAACTATAACAGATGTTTGATTCTTCTTCACCATAGGAGACGGTTCTTCTTCATTATATAGAGAAAACTGTTGCATACTTGTCCGAAACAACTCCTGTGCTTTCTTGCTATCAAATGTTGCTGTAGACGGTTGAGGTGTTGCTGACTTCCCCCAGCTTCGGAACCATGAAGACTTTGGCTCGGCCGTTACTACTTCACCTCCATTTGTTGTACCACTATGTGTATTGCATGTTTCTTTTACCACAGTTACTCGTATCTCATCACAGTGCTTTGCAAACCATATTCTAAACGGTAATGACAAGCCCAATAGTGTTGATAGGATGTAAATGTGTTGACGGAAGAGAGCAGCAGATACTTTATGTGCTCCGAGACGTACCGGGCGTACAGCTAGGAGCTTTGGGCGAAATCCATCGACCTCGATTGTTGTTGCAAACTCTGCATGAACATCTTTTCTACCCTCTAGCATGACAAAAGCAGACTGTTGGGCAAAGTAATCTTGTCTAGTTCTTCTATCTTTGAGCAGTAATAACTTGGATAAGGACAACTTACTAAAAGGTGCTTCTTGTGAGTTGGATGAGAAAGATTGTGATCGTTTCCATAATGATGCTAGAGTATGATCTTCCCAGTTGGCAAACTTGTAGGTACTAACAGCTTGATGAGTAACAACTTTCTTCGACATCCAAAACGGTGGCGATTCTGCAAAAGTCTCTGATGACGATTGAGTAAAAGCTTGCTTTGTATTGTCAATAGTAGTGTCATCACCACCATCAACTTCTCCTTTCTTATCAATCCAGCTTCCCATAATCTTACCAAACCCAGAAATACTCTTCCACAACTCTCGATCTTCATAATGGAAACATCGTACCTTCCATTTCACACTTGGTTCAACACTTCTCATCTTTTCTAAATATGCTTCAACCTCTGTAGGTGCATTCATACCATTCGATAAATACCGTCGTGTACTACAATTCCATGCCTCGAGAAGGTAGAGTATTATTGTTGTTGCCAACACTTTTGGAGAGTATTGTGGTAACCGTAGATACAATAAGGAATGAAATATTAATAGAAAGAATTGTATTATCGGTGTAATGAATGATATAATACTTCGTAGTATTGGATGTAATGTACTGATATCATCTGTAGATATAAATGGTAATGAGAATAATAGTTTGTGACTATTACTTTGATTTGATGTTGGTGTAAAGTATTTAGTTACAAGGTAACGTGAGATATGTCCCCATATCCATAACCAAAGTGCAGCAGATAAGATTGTAGCCTTGACATGTTTAATGCCCTTTTGTGTCAAGTATGGATTGGTAATAGAATGCGATAATGTTGACGCTCCACCCTGCCAATATATAGCATTAGTCTCCTTATCCATTAATGCTGATTCAGATAATAGATTGGGTAAGTTTGGTTGTGATTGTTGACGTCTTTTTGATGTGAAGTCTTTCATCGTTTTCATTGCAGATTCGGCACTATATGTTGGAGCTGATTCAGCATATACTACAAATTGAGAACTTTGACAAATCCATATGTCAGTGCACAATATGAGTAGTAGACATATATGCCTATTGATAGTACCATCCCTTCTTCTTTTGTAGGAGATCATCATTGGTGGCACTGAGGCGGAATGTTGTACTAAAGGATACCCTATAATAATTGCAATGAGCAAATCACTGCGCACTTCTTTCTGTTTCAACAAATAACTGAGAATATAAGCTTCTAGGTACGATTATATCATTGTTTAGAAGACAAGGACGTCCATATTACATAGAGAGATTCAATCCGTCTGTAGCGTCAGCAGTCACTCAAACTCTTCTGCTCAATCTGACCGCCGCTGCCACGGGAATTCAAGGATACCAAAATTAAAATCTCATGCTCTGCACCGCACCAATGATTGTCTTGTCATAGAGGCAGACGGCTCCCTTAACCTTTGTATTGAAAGTAAACAGCATATCTCTGCAGTTGTTGTCGAGAATTGCGCGGTGCGGACGGTATAATATTCTGTACATTCATAATTTGAGGATACCGCAAAACATATCTTGATACAAAACATATCCAACAAATACTACATCCTAAAATGTTTGCAAAGGATGGATCATCCACTATAGGCGGTAAAAAGGATGTGCCAATACGCAAGTCTGATAGAAGGAAATTGAGAGATAGAGTATTTGAGATATTGTTCACTGATGGAAGTAAAGAAGAAGATACCTCCACAACAAAAAATGACGATGAATGGATTAGTAGAGCACAAACACTGATAGATGATTGTTTAGTAACATCCAAAAGTGATATATTATCACGAAAGATGAAACTGATAAGTGGTGAACATGCTACATTATTCTTTCGTACACCATCTCCTTCATCAAGCTCCGATAATAATACTTTACCATCTACTGCAAACAATAGCAATACTTTGACAATAGAAGATATTTTTAAATCATATCCAGCTACTTGGCCATATACAAACACTATACAACCTATTTTGTTAGAATACGAGGATGCAACTGATCGGAAAGTGAATTTGATACCACTATTACCACTCTTGGCTGCTCTCCCTCCGCCTTTATCTTCACCGCCTCTTGGAAAAGAATCAACAACTGAAACCGCCGATGATACAAAAAAGTCATATCGAATTCCAAATATAGTTATTCATTCGGAAGTATCAAAGTATATGTGTAGAGGAGCTGATCTAATGAGGTCTGGGATAAGATCCTTCCCAACTCCATGGGTACTACGTCAATCGAAAGGACTGGTTACAATCTCTGTCATCGGCAATCCACAGGTAGTTGCCATTGGTCGAGTTGAACATAGTCTATTTCGCGAGTATTGCTACAACAAGAATGGAAAGAGTCAAAATTCAGCTTTAACTTTTGTTGGACCTGGGAAGAAGGGCGTAGGTGTATCAATACTCAATTGCTATGGTGATGATTTATGGAAGAATAGTCTTCCCACAAAGTCGAATGCTAAATCAAAGAATGGAATTATCAATCCACTGGGCGGCAGTGTAATGACGATGGAAACTACGGTAATAAAGGATTTGTAGACGGAAGCATGATCTATCCGATATTAGAAGTGGGGGACGATGAAAGTGACAGCGATGAAAGTCAAGTTGGAGATGAAAGTCAAGATGTAGATACTACTACTGCAGTCGAAATGGGGCAAATGACAATATCTGACACTGTCGATACTACTAAGGAAGAAGGAATTGCTGCAATCGAAAGTACAACCAACGACACCAACCAAGAGAACAAAGAGGTTGAAGAAACAGAGCCCGATGAGCCTGATCACGATGAGATACTACAAAACGCCTTCTACAAGTCTCTTCTACTCATGATTAGCTCCAAAACTCCACTGCCAATTCCCGTCAGTCAGTACTATGCCAAACATTTACTAGCTGCAGTTGAGGGTCCTCGATTGAACATGAAACAAACAACATATAAAAAGATCGGACCCTTTCTTAAAGAAATGGAAGCAGACGGAGTCATCAAGCTTGGAGCAAGTAAAGATAAGAAGGATAAATGTGCTTTCATTAATGACATTACAAAGAACAATCCTGATTTGCTTCAGTTCAAGAGAAACTGGAAGAAGGAACTCGAGTCAAGTGGTGGAGATTTATCATCCATGAAGGCATCACCTGGTGATCAAAAGACAAAATTGGCAGTAGTAGACTTATTTATCGTACCTCGACAGATTTCGGAAGGAATGCAACTTGAAAAGGATGCAGTCATGGCCACCACTGCCAAGACAGAGGAGAGGAAGGGCACAGGATTCTTAACAAAGACCGAGTGTCGTGCGTTGGTAGAAGGATATATCGAGAAGGAACAATTAGTAGATCCAAATTCAAAGGGACGCATCTTAATCAACGGCCCATTGTGTGACGCTCTCTATCGAGTATCAAAGAAGAACAAACAAGCTGGTCAAAAGACAGAGTATCCCACATCTGTCAAGAGAAAAGAGTTGATTGAAAAATGGTTGGAGCGTATGGACACTGGGCACGCCGTTGTTCAAATGCCAGGTAGTAAGATATTACAAATACGACGAGGAGCACCGAAACCTGTAGAGATTGAAGTTGAGTTTAGACAGGGTAATCGGAGGAAGTTCTTGACACATCTAAGAGGTATGGAGGAGTATGGTATAGGAGGAGAAGGTTTAGCACAAGAGGTCTCACACAGATTTGCATGTTCTTCATCAATTGAGACTGACCCAGTTGGCAGGCCGGCTCTGAAGAAAGATCGTGTAGAAATAACGTTCCAAGGTCATCTCTCAGAGGAATTGACAGCTTTATTAACAGGAGACGAGAAAACATCTAGCCATGGCGGTGCAAAGGGAAGTGAATATAGCTTACCAAAGAGTGTTATCAATGTCGCGCTAAGAAAAGGAGTGCCGGCACGAAAGAAGAGATAGAGAGATAGGTTTATACACTAAACTAACATTAACGAGTCAAACTCATAAAGCAAACTTCAATACCAATATTGACATTATGCTGCATCTCTGTATATGCTTGGTTGATACTGAATTGATTTATTCTTCGGCGGTGAATCCCCAAATATATCCTCTCCACCATTTGCAGGCTTAAAGATTAAAGCAGATCCGTCGATACAAAACCTCTTGCCTGTTTTGGCCGCAGAACTCCCTCGATATAGCCAGCCATCATTGAATAAATCTCCTAAATGACCACCACAGGTACTGCATCTCACTTCTCTCCCATCCAATGTAGCACGGAGCTGATCCACATCTTCCTCTTCCACTCCTTCTAAAGCGGAAGAGAATGAGGGCCAACCAGTGCCCGAGCTAAACTTATCTTTACTATCAAACAGGGGTGTGTTGCATCCTGCACAAACATAAGTACCAACATTATCAGTGGTAAATGTATTGAGTATAGATGACTTTTGCCTTTCCGTTCCACCTTGTCGTAATATATTGTATTGCGGACCAGATAATATATATGCCCACTTACGTTCTGAATGTTGCACTTTGTACCCATCAGTTCGACTTTTTGTATTGGAAGCTTGTGCACATGATGGTGTTAATATTATTGATGTTGATGTGGTGATAGTGGCAATGTATCCTGTTTGTCTTTGCAAATAATGCCGTCTATTGATTGATAAAGCATCACAACAAATTATAACCACAAAGAAGAGTAAGAGATGGAAGAGAAACATGAACATCATATGGTATCAATCAAGTGTGTCGCTCTAATGGATGCTCTGAGGCACTGAGCTAGGGGATGAAGCACTAATAATATAATCCAAAGGTGATAGAGGAACAAAACATATGATATTCACAACATCATACTTACTTAATATTTTTCATTCAACCAAATTTTTCTCATAAAAAAAACCGGTATCCGTCACGGAGCATACCAAGATATAAACTTCCCGTTCTATCTAACCTACCTCTGTATATATCGACAGTTGACAGCTATATATACGATATTGACATATATCCATCTCTCTATCTCCCTTTACCTATAGTCTGGTGTATGTAACCAAATGATATTAATATTAACGGTATCCTCAATCCTCGAAAAGTTGAAGTAAAAGGTCAAAAGTTTGGATGCATCGGTTGGCATTGTATTAGTAGAGGCAGCATAGGTAGGCGTACTGATATCGAACTATCATGATGACTGCAGCTTCGGATGATCCTGCTGAATCGTCGCCTAGTAAATCTCGGCGGAATAACATCAGCAAGCTGCCTCTAAAAAGATCAAATAGCAAAGGTAAAAACGGTGCACGTCAAAACTTACTGTATTTACTTGTTGGATTGGCCTTTGGTATTGCAATAACCAACCTTTTTATTGGATATCGTACTACAAATCCAAGTTCTGATCAGTTTTATAATGAGCATGATCAATCACCAGTAGAACAGAGGAAGACTAGAGGAACTAATAGCATAGTACCAACCAACGACAATAATCAAGAAGATGGAGAACTATACGATGGTGAACATATAACACAAATTCTCAGGGGTAAAAAGCCATTTCCATCAAATATCAATCGATTAAGATATAAACCCGGAACACTTGATATATCACATGCCGAGGCAGTACAACATTGCTACATAAACACAACACAATATGCAGGACATATACAAGATAGACCACAATCATTAGTATCATTATCACATACATACAAATTGATATATAGGAATATACCAAAATCATCAAGTAGTTCAGCAAGACATGCAATGCAAGATTTCTTAGAAGGTGATGATAATAGAATGAAACATGATAAAATGGAAGAGCTGGTACATGAGAAGAATTATAATATGGTTTCATTTGTCAGAGAACCGATGAATAGATTTTATTCATCATATGATGAAGCATTCTTTAGGTTAGGACCATGGATGGGATCAGGGCCTATAGTACGTGATAAACCTCGAGTTCGTAAGGCCTACTTTGAAATAAAGTGGAAGGTAGACAAATATCCATATCTGTATGAAGGATTAGAAAACATACAAGACTTTCGTCTCATGTATTGTCCGGTGGAAATCTTGAATACTGGAAAGTTCTTGGATTGTAATTTAATACCATCGATTGATGATGGTACTCTAGCTCATAGATTTGAGCAGTTTGTTCGAGATTACAGTGGACTAGATCCATTTGACATTCAGTGAGTATCCATTTGTGAATGCGCAACCTAAATGTTTATGTATCATACTCACATGCAACTATGTCTCTTCTGTCTCCACCAGCTTGAATTTACAAATGTCTAATCTAATTTTCCCTACTGGCGAGCCTTTTCCTGTAACTGCAATATACAATTCAACAGAGGCAGAGAAGGGCTGGCAAGAGATTGCTAGTTCAAAAGGAGTGACAATACCTGATGGAGAGATGACCCATGGACGAAAGATCACTCGACGGTTCAATGTGACAAAAGTTTCAGATGATGCAAAACGAAAGATATGTAGAATTTTAGCATTAGATTATTGCTGTTTGAATATTGAGCTACCAGATATATGTAGGGGTGATGATGGCGATGAGGATGGTGATGCCGTCTACTGTGCCATGCAAAGAAGAAACGAAAAGACTATGAAATATGCTCTACAGAAATTTGTACTGTATCCATGGAAAGACCCATAGTAGCCAGATCAAAACATGTGATATAATTCTCTATCTTCTACTTCTTACTCTACTAATGAAATGATACAAATAACTTGTGATTGTAAAACTAATACTTTCCCTGATCAAGCAAAATGACGAACACTGCTCCTTCGAGAAAGCATTGTCTCTCGTTGCTTCTTCTCGGTGTGGTGGTGGTCCTCTCCAATTTCTTCCAATCTTGCTAATTCATGTCGCATGATTATACCAATTGGTCGTGAGTGCTTATCAACAACAAGCAGCTGCCGAATACCAAGGGACCGAAATATTTCGTATGCACGCTCGGCTGAACCATGCCCGTGGATTGTTATGGGTGCGATTTGCATGTATGGACTTAAATATATAAACTTCTCTTCATCATCGGCTGCCAAGTCTTTCTTAATATCTTCAATTGGCATTCCCTTTGATTTAGTTCGAGCTTCATCCAGCTCATCATACGTAAGCAAGCCGCCGTCTTCTCCCTTGGCAAAGAAGAGCTCTCTCTTGCTCACAAGTGCCAGTAAATCCACTCTTGATATACTACCCAATAGTGCACCATCGCCACCAGAGTCAACAACCGGAAAATCACTATATCTATGCCTTGTCAAGACACCAATCAAATCTTTCACAATCATAGTAGTGCCAATAGTGGTTACTCCTGCGCTCATTACATTGCGAGCCCTAATGTTCGCATGTCTCGCCCCTGTAGGACACGATTCTTCAAGGAAAGGAATACCTCGAAGCTGTAGAAGTATGTCATAAATACCTGGCCTTTTAGATACCCAATTACCAACTGAGATGAAATGTATGATGTGAGGTCTTGACATAGGAAAGAGCGCATCAAATGTGCACACAATTTATATCAACTCACCATTCTGAGCAACAAGGGTAGCCAACATTATAGGCGTCATGAAGAAGCTTAATGAGGTAGTGTGGCATACTATTGCAGTCAATGAGATTAATACACGGACTACACCACCAAGAGTGGCAGCACTCCCAATAATTGCATAAGTGCGGGGGTCGAGTTGCCAGTCTGCATCCAGAAATAGATTGCAGATCAGACTGAACGCTCTTCCCCAAGCCGAACCAATGAATAGCAGTGGAATGAAGATACCTGCACTAACTGACATACCGAATGCCACACACAGAATGATCAAGTGGCACAGCCCGGCTACGATACATGTGGAGATGGAAAATGCTTCTGGGTCGTCTTCGGTGAAGAGTAGTGTGATCCCCTTAGCTCCAAGTGGGTTCAGAAGCAATGTAGCAAGCTCATTATACTCCCCTTCTTCGCAGTTGAACTGTCTAAAGTATGATGGACCGAGACGCTTTCCATCAAAATCTCCACACTTGGACAAACTTGGCAATATCCATATAGTTGCAGCACATACGGCTGAGATGGTTACTACTTCAAGCCCCTTCTTAACAGTACTGAGAGATAGCTTTGCTCGCAGCATTGCAAGTTTCCGGTTTGCCGAACAGAACAAACCCCCAACAACGCCACCGCCAGCACCAACGAAAGCGAATAGAAAATATTCCCACAAGTCGAAGTCAGGATGCGCCGAATCATCAATTGCTAGATTGGATTTCTTCTCTCCACTTACGCCATTGAATATTGCCATGCTATTGATGTGGAAGCCTTCCTCATCTGCATCGAGTATCTTTGTGAGTATAGCAAACATGGAGATGACTGTAACACATGCAGACAGGAAACAACGCCAGGTGAGTACCGTCGACCAAAAAGAACTGCCTTCTTCCATCGCGAACAGGACACCTGCAACTGGAGACCGAAAAGCTGCAGCTATATAACATTGAAAGAGTTTGTTAGTGATACATGCATGAAGTATTAATCATATCATATGTCAGGCGAACTCACCAACTCCTGCAGCACAACCAATGGCAGCGAAGTCAATCCTTGCCCTATCTGTCCGAAGCAAATCGTACTGTGACTTGTGAGGGATGAATCGATTTGCACTGTAGATTATTAGGTATGTGAAGAGAGAGTTGAGCATATCATATGAGCTTTATAAGCAAATGTAATGAGAAGTACACATAACTACTCACTTCTCTCCAACGGCCAACCCCATGAAGATCATTGGTCCCTCTAGTCCAGCAGGTAAGCTCGCTGCTACAGAGCACACAACAGATATAGCTTTACAAAAAGCAGTTGTCAATGCGGTGCAATTAGGTATGATGATCCCATTCAATGTAGCCTTTGCCTCGGCAATCCCCGATCCTCCGCTGACAGGTTTTAGTGCAACGGGGACAAATGCCATGATAGCCAGTAGGGAGGACAATCCAACATGCTCAGCTAGTCCATAATACCAATAGTTGTCAACTTCATCTGCTCTCTCAAACCATTCTAGACTGGCATCAAGTTTCATATCCAAGATGGTATCGGCAGCGCGAGAAATTGTTATGCCTATCACGGCCATTAAGAATCCAATGACTACAATAACAAGCCATTGCATCCACTCTCGTTCCTTTTCTAAATGATGAACTGCTTCCATATCGAATTCATAATCCTGCAGTTCACCGTTTAGCATACGATCACTTAGTCTCTCCTCTTCCTTTTTCATACTTTGATTTATACTTTGCCTCCGTTCTTTGATTAGACAAGTTTTCCTACGATGCCAAATAGCTGTATCAATAATAACCCTGTCTAAAGATTGATATTCTAATCCTAATCCACCACTACTGCGTATCAAATTCTCTACTGAATGATCCTATAAAGAAATGAAAATATATATCATAAGATACACAATTTTAGAAATCATACGTCAATTACAACTTCTTACCGTCGGTCCCATGAAACCTGCAAGTCTCGCATCACCCCTTAAACCAATAGTAGTATTAACAGCGCTTCTGAATGATGGGGTGATTGATGAGGTCAAAGCACGGATTGAGTGGTCTCTCCTCAACCAGCCATCAAAAAGGCTTCTCTTACTTGGTGTACTATGGTAGTGAGTATCAGATATTGCCGACAACGACGGGCGTTGATGATTTGGCTGATCACGAGATATTAGAATATCATGTACATCAAATGTATCCCCGCCATGCTCTTCTTCTGCAGTACTACCAATACTGAGGCTTGGGCTGTGGTGTGGGGGGATAGACCCATAGTTTGATGTTTTGTTTTCATTAGTCATTGTAGGGGATATATCTTACTGGTATGGGAGTTTACTTGTGTCACCGCCGAAGGTATCAAAGCATAAATCTAGGCAATAACTGATGTTGTTTGCAATACAGAAGGAGGGCAGATATCGATATCTTGATAGGAGACGGATGAGAACAATCATCAAAAAAGATATTTTTAAAGATACGGTATCCTCATAGAAATCCATTTTGCGAGCAGTTTTAGGGCATAAGGAGGAGTTATGGTTGGTTGATCAAGTTATATATATTTGTACCTTTGTAATACCACTATGTTTATGGGGCTATGTTTTTTTCCAAGCCTCATGGATGTCTCCCTCATTACATAAACCTACTTAGCAATGTTCAAATCAGCCTCGACTGAAACAGCCTTGCTCTTTATTGAATACTTGTCCTTCTTTACATCAGTGATGTATGGTGTCCAATGTAACTTACTTGGATCTACTCTAGGTTCCTTCACGGGATGCTTCTTGGCCAAGTCTTCCAAATGCCCTTGCTCCGCATAAATAAAGTACACACCATTGACAAACTTGAGTATGCCTAGCGTATTCAATGCAAATATAATATCTTCTGTCATGATGGATGTCTTCTTGGCAATATCAATAATGCTCATACTCTTACTATCACCTGACTGATTCAATAAGAAATCGACGATGGTTGATGTCCAGTATGGTATGTATGCTTGTTGACCTAGGTCACTCATTGGCTTCTCGGGCGATCCAACCTTTTCTTCCTTCTTGCTAAGTTCATACGAGAATGCAATAAGGAATCGTCCATATCCCTTTCGTTGATGGGATGGGAAAGTTAGGATACATGCTAGATTATACCCAACATCCGAGTACTTCTCTTTGCTGTAGTATCCAACTGGATGATATCCTGTTTGATGCATAAGGAAGAGTAGAAGTAAGTGAAAGTCAGTGTCAGTAGATGCACAACCAATACAGCCATACTATCATACATACCTCGTTCGTCCACCTCACAAAGTACATAGAATAGGAACGGGTCAACATCAAAGTAAAGAGTCTTGTGATCCAAAAATAGCTTGGCAATGTAGCATAGATTCTGACAGTAGAGTCGTTCTTCAAAACCGTCTACCTCAAACACTATGTAGAGGAGAAGAAGATCAGATTTAGTTCAAACGAACGGTAGTCACATTTGGTAAAGTACCTCTCCCTAATAGAATGTACTCACTGCTCAGATTTCCACATCTATATATCTCATTCCCCGGCGGATGTCTCATATCCTTTCCCCTTCCACTACCATTATTATCCCCATCCAACAACAAAGCCTTCTTTTGATATCGCAATAGCTCCTCCTTCCTTGTAAAGAAATTTAAACTAAATTCATCAACATACAATACATCAATAACATCATCCTTATCACGAAACATTTCCTTCGGAAAAGGTGAGTAGTACCATGTATCCATTTGATACTTGCCCAGTTCTAATGTATTGACATTTTTAATTTTCGTCACTTCTTCATGTTCTTTTAGGGCGATTTCATCCATACCCTCATGTTCATCTAACACTTGGGCCTCGATGGTTGTTACTACATTGATTGCTGATACTTGGGGTATGGACAGTGCACCGGATCCTGATGAATGATTTGCCTTCTTGGGTGAAGTTGCACCTACACCTACACCACCAGCAGAACGTGATTGTCGTCTAGATCTACTACTAGGATCATCTGACGATTCATCGAACGACGACCCGCTATCAATCCCTGATGATGCCGTACGTCGTAATCGTTTTCGTCCAGCTGCACTTGTTGTTCCGCCTACACCAGTTAGAGATGCAGTAGAAGATGAAGGAACAATACCACTACTACTTCCACCATCAATTGATGCCCTCCGTGTACCACCACCCAATCCCAACGCAGCCTCATTTAATATCCGTTCTCGTTCCCTCTTCTCTTCCTCTTCTCGTTTTCGTCGTTCTTCCTTACGTTTAATCTGTCGTACCTTTTGATTACCAACACTTGGTGGTGAAATTATCCGATCTTGTGTAATCCATTCATCCATCCTTCGATTGAAATTACGATAATGGATGTAATATTTAAATCTTTGATTTGGATGTAAATTATCTATTGTTGGGAAGATTGGTATTCGATCGATTATGTCTGCTAGGTATACATTGTTGGAATTGTTATTGTTACTTGCTGTTGTTTTGTTGTTTTTGTTGTCAGTGATAGTAGACTCTTTTGTCTCTTCTTCTTCATCATCGCTATTAAACCAATCTGATATACTCTCATCATCATTATCCCAATTTGTAAAATCATTATCATCTTCACTTGCTTTTTTATCCAAGCTTGAATCCTCTTGTTTCCTATTCTTGATATACAATACCTCAATAACACTACCCTTATTGAATGGATGTGTGTCAATACTTTTACCACTGCCAGGTCCAGATGTTGCAACAACATGCTGGGTTGGTGGTCGAGGTGAGTTTGATTGTGAGTTGTTTGCTGAGTTTATAGCTGAATTGTTTTGTGAATTGTTGTTACTTGTAGTGGTTGTGGTGGTAGAGGTGTTCACTTTTAGATTTATATTGGCACCGCCATCAATTCCTGCAGTAGTTGCATTGCTAATGTTTGGTGTACCATCATTACTTGCAATCTTACTAGGACTACTATTTCCAGAAGGTGTATAAACCACACTCATATCGCCCCCAGCGCTATTATTCATATATTGACAAACTTCCAACATGGTTTTAAACTTTTTAGTATTCTCTGGATTGATATAATATCGTTCAGCTTTACCGTAGGGTCCTGATGGGGTACGTTTTTGTATTATTTGTTGTGTCCAACCAATGCCAATTTGTGGCGCCGGTTCAGTATGTGATGATTTACCATGTGGGATTAATATTCTTGGTGGTGTTGATATTGTTATTGTATTATTCGTAGTGTTATTTACAATCATCGTCGTAGTATCAGAGGTTGATTCTTTACTTGATGTTTCATTGACATTGGATTGTGGAGTAGAAGAAGATGGTACTTTTTCAGTAGTAACTTCCAAGACATCATTTTCATTTATTTTCGGAGTAGGTTCATTAATCTCCATGGTATCAGATGATGATACTGTCGCCAGTATATATTTTTACTTAAGCTTATGTTAAAGATCCCGTCAATACACTACAGGAGGATATCGTATAATATCAACTCACACAACTCAGACATCGATTATCACTTGATTATCGTACTTCAGTTTGAGTTTTGAACAACAGACAACTAACAATCCAATTTTATGAGAGGGGTAATTTTTATACGGTATCCTTACTTTTTCAACTCTAGAGGTATCCTAGGTAGATCTTCGATTGTTGATCCAGTTTGCTGTACAAACTCTCTATCTAGATTGTGAGTGTAGTGATTCATTGCAATGTACGAGACCATGTAATTGTAATACAAACAACATCACATGAACATACATAAACTTTACATATAACTCTAACCACCTCTTTCTTATGTTTATATGTCTTTTCTGCTCTACTGTGTCGTCAACTCATAGATAGATGTAAAGATCAAAAGTACTAATTTATGTTAAGAAAGCGCCGTAGTTAATGTGGGATATTTAGTGCCAAAGCATGACAAGGGTTTGCAAAAGGACTAGATAAGGTTAATATTAGAGAGATAAAATCAGCCTTATACAATTCTCAGATACCTATCTTCTTCAGGTCCACCCAAAAGATCAAAAAAGAGCCTTAGATTCTTTTTAGCAGTTTACTATGTGTAGTGCCTAACTATTTATGAAAAACTTATTTTAGAAGAACAATATTTGTTTTTCACTGTCTCTGCAGTTTTTTTTATTTCTTCTCCAAAGAAAGGATAAAACCCCGGGTCATAGAAATTTACTTATTGTAAAGTCAAGTAGGCCCAGTACCGGCGGGCTGTTGATTAACGAAATTGACACCAAAACTTGCAATCAATCACCAAACATACAGAGACAAACAGCCACTTCGCCAGTGTAAATACTATAGTGGCCCTTTGCAACTATTAATACTATACATCAGCTGAAGAACATTGTCCCAAATTCGGTATACTACGAATCCCAGCCAAGAAAGTAGATTAATACTATACTACATCTACAAACGATCGATATGGCTATTGCAATAGTAGAGATGGACCCCAACGAAGAACAACAACATGCTGCCAGTAATATGTCTATGCCCCCATCACAACGACATACTCCACCTAATAATCAACCAAAACAGCAGCAGAGTAGTAGCAGCCGCTCTTCATCAGAGTCGGAGCAATCTTCTGCGTCTAAACTATTCGCAGACCCCGCAGGCCCATCTCCCGCTCGACAAGTTACTGTCACCGCTGAACAACAACAAGCATCGAGTAGGCAGCAACAGAATAACTCACTAACTGCTAACGAACTATGGCGTATGCACCAGGAACAACAACGTAGAGAGGAGAATCATGCATTACTTCAACTCCTTAGGCAGCAACAGAGACAGAATGATATGCTTAGCGGCGGCGGTGGCAATCCCATGACGAGTGGTACCTCCTCTTCCTCAACTGGTATGAGAAACAACTTTGCTGCCACTACTCAACAACGTCAACAGTCCCTCATGGATAATATCAACAACAATAACTTTGATATGAACCCTATTAGCATTCGTCGTATGGGTATGGATAATAGTAATGCTCGATTGACCATGCCAGAGGGGTCATATCTCATGAATAACTGCAATAGAAGTGACATGATGAACAATCATAGTAATAGTAGCAACTTGGGCAGTGGTATGGGTATTAATAATAGTATGGATAGGTCATCATCCCTCATGAATAACCGGGGTACCATGGATATGAGTACAAGTCTCCGATATATGGAGTTGTTGAATAACATCATGCCAACTCCCATGTCGTCAATCAGATCCTCTTCAGTTGGTATGGGAGGAGATACCACCCGTACATCATCCAACTTTGATACACAATTAATGAATGATAACTTCATGTCTTCATCGTTTGGTAATGGAAGTGGTAGGATGGGAAGTATGTCATCGTCTAATAACTATGGATCTTCTTCGGCAGCAGATTATACATCCTTCAATTCAGAATTACTCCTTCAACAACAGCTTCTCAATAACGAGTCTGCGTACATGAGGGCATCTAGTAGTAGTGGCATGGGGGGAGTAGGTATGTCGACGTCCAATAACCTGGGTCCTCCCTCGATGGCTAGTTCATCCTTACTCCACCAGCAGCAAAATAATAACGACCCTTTGTATGGCAAGGTCACCGCCCCTCCCAAGATGTATCCCCAAGAAGATCAAGGATGGGAGCAACAATTCAAAGCGTTACAGCATTATCAAATGCAATTCGGACATTGTCGAGTACCCGCAAGATTCAAGGCTAATCCTAAGTTGGGGCGGTGGGTAATGACCCAACGACGTCAGTTTACCTTGCTCATGCAGGGTTTCCCTTCAGCTTTAACGGCTGAACGTATCCGTCGATTGGAAACACTGGGATTTACCTGGAGTGTCCGTCCTGAGCCTGTTACTACTTGGAATAGCAAATTTCAAGAACTCAAAGGTAAGTTCCCTACTTTGTGCACATCTTATGAACATTTTCCTTTTTCTTTTAAACATATACTCATAATCAAATCCAATACACTCTATTTCAATCTTCTCAAACTCTACAGCATACAAGGCCACCTTTGGAAATGTCATGGTTCCCCAACGTTATCAAGCCAATCCCCAATTAGGAACCTGGGTACATACCCAACGACGCCAATACAAGTTATTAATGGAGGGGAAGAAGTCAAGCATGACGAAGGAGAAGGCCAAGGCATTAGAAAGTCTAGGCTTCTTCTGGACTGCCACTAAGACCAACGCACAAAAGTTGCAACTCCCTGCCAAGTCTGATTTCAAGTTGGAGTTGGATGCATCTGCTGGAATTGAGTCCGATAGTGACTACTCGGACGCAAGTGACGACTTACTCAAGAAGCCAGCCGCAAAGCGCTAACTTGATAAAGTCGTTTGGATTTAGTATCATCGAGGTGTGATTGTGGGAGCTTGGGATATTGTGGTTTAGGATACTCTACTCATAAGAATGAGGGACAGGAAGAAGAATGAAATTGCTAGGAGGATGTATTGGTTTTCATTCTCATTCTAGATTAGCTACGAATGAGAAATTTTAGAGTTAGATGTGTTTAAAGGTCGTTAGAAGTAATAACAATTAAAGTAAGATATTGTACAACCAAAGCAAATCACTCCTCTGGATCTTTGTTAAATTCTCTTTTTATTGCCTGATCTAAATCATCTAGCGCGGTTTTCGGGTAGCAAGCGCTTTCCTTTCGAGCAGATTCTAATAATGATACCGAAAGACAAATCATTAACTCCTCATCATCATAGAATTTTAAGGCATAATATATGATCGTTGACGCCAGGAAAGAATAGTCAGTTGAGACATGACGATGTAAATGTAATGCCATTTGAACAGCAGCCTGTTCCGCATATATATGCACTTGGTTTTTATATGTGTTTGAACGACGTTTCCATGGATTCCTTTGGGTTGTACCATAGAACCTAGGAAAGTTATCAAAGCTATCAGGATGGCTCAATGTAGTCTTCCCAAGTTTCTCTTCAGCAATTGCTTGTTGTATATCTTCCTTCCACAGATTTTGTAATGGAAAGATGTCATCGGCATCATATGACCCTCTTTTTGATTTCCCTCGCCAAACTGATAAAGCTTTGATGGCCCTTTCTCGCCCCCACCCCTTTTCCAAGCGATACAATGCAAATATAACCATTGCTTGTATAATCACATCATCTTCTGTCACATTTGACCCTTCCTCTACTTCATAACGGCCCGTTCTTTTATTGAACTGTACAAAATCGAGAGGTAGTATATCACCTGATTTAAATGATGAGAACTGGACACTACTCCAATGAGTGTTCAAGCTTAGTATCTCTCCAAGACGACTAATCTCCTCCACAATAATCTTTCGGGGCTCCTCCTTTTGCCTACTACTTGCTCTTCGGGGATCTTGCGCCTCTTCTTGTCTTAATTTAGATCTACTCTTCTTTTTCTTCTTCTTCTTTTTGGTTGTTACTCTTTTCTTTTTCTGAATTTCAGTAGAAGCTGAATTGCTCTTTCTCTTCTTAACTGGTTGCAGATCTTGATGTGCTGACGTATCATCATCTGTATCTTCGTCATGCGATTCTTCCTTCTTAACTTTTACTTCTGTAGCAGAGGGCTTCCTCTCATCTTCACCTGTTGACTTATCTGTATCGTAATTATATGATTCTTCTTCCTTCTTAACTTTTATATCTGATGATGATAATATTGGCGACGGGGTTACACCAGACTTCTGTGAAATGTTATTATTATCATCTGTATCATAATTGTAACTTGATTCATTAGCAGTCTCTTGTTTGACTTTTACCTTAGGATTAGATACACATTCCTCAACTTTAACCTTGGGATTAGATGCACTTTCCTCAACCTTTATGTCTTGTGCATCCTTTGCAATTAGCATATCATTAGCATCAGCACCTCGTCCTCTACTACGCCGGGGCATCAAATCATCTTCACGAATACGACTCTTTGGTATTTGTACAACTGCACCGGTAGAAGCCCAAGCTATCCACACATAATTTAGCTGCCTCTTACCAAACTTTATATAAGTTTCGATCTCCTCATTATTTTTGTTGAGTAGAAGATATGCTGGGTGTTCTTGGGCATTTAAGTTATCACTATCGCGTGCCCATACAAACCGTCTTTGGTAATTACTACTCATAGTTATATTAGTATTATTGCAATCTCTGCATAAAGTTGACTACATCGCACCGGAAACAAGAAGGATAAGAGGAGCAAAATGCCAATGAGTTTCACTGTCAATAGTCGCCAAACGATCTTTTTTATTCAAAGATTTTGGCAGACGGCAAGCTAGCTAAGTACATCCAGCTCTAGAGAGGAGGACTTTAAGAGAGGTGAGATCAATGTACTGAAGATATTCAAGATATTCCAGAGTGATTGTGGTAGTACATAGTACATATGGTGGCGGTGACATACGAGAAAAGGATACCACAAACAATCCGACCGTGTGTCTTTTTATTTAATCCTAATCTCTAATACATCTTTATATCGTTCCCTACTAAACAGATATAATAGACGGAACACATTACATCATTATAATGTCATCATCACCAATTACTATTAAACATACCAAATCTGGTGCGGAATGTACGATTTTTCCATATGGTGCTCACGTAACATCAGTTAAATCAGCAGAGGGGAAAGAATTGTTGTTTCTATCAAAAGATGCTATACTTGACGGCAGCAAAGCAATCCGAGGTGGCATTCCTTTATGTTTTCCTCAATTTGGACAGCCGGATAAGAGCATGCCGCAACATGGTTTCTTGAGGAACAACTATTGGAAGGAAGTCGAGAATAGTAGATTTGATAATGATGAATCTGCGGGTATATCAATGGAACTATCTTTAAAGGATGTAGTAAATTCGAGGGGTGGGAAGTGGGATACTGATACCAAACTTGATGCTAAATGCACATACACTGTCAAAATATTACCAGATGGATTCACCACAACAATATGCATGTACAACTTGGGCGAGGAATCGTTCAACTTTCAAGTTCTATTACACAACTATTTCCTAGTCCAAGGTAGAATGGCATTAAACGGAGATGTATGCAATGTCAAAGGATTAGAAGGATACGCAGTTGATGACAAAGTATCAGGAGAAAAATACGTATGTGATAAACCAGTGACCGTTCCTCAGAAACTCATTATTGATCGAGTCTACGATCCACCAAAGGAAACAATTGATTTAAACTTGACAATATCTGCTGGTAAATCTAACAATCTTTCATTGACTGCAAGTGGAGAAGTTGATGGAAAACCAGTCAGTGTTAGCGGTGTTGTCTGGAATCCTCATGAACAGAAAGCTCAAGCAATGGGAGATTTCGGAGACGACCAGTACCATGACATGATATGTTGTGAGCCGGGATTATTAAAAGGCGTGCCTTTATTAGAAGGAGGCAAGCAAGCCACGTTTACTCAGACTATAAAATGTCTCTAGCACGTGATTCCATAAAAGACAATAAAATGGATGATTGAGGTAGAGTTAAGATACCTAATTTAAGTTTGTATTATGTTATCAAACGAGATTCCTGTCTCGAGTTGTCAGTATCGTCTATGTCCTCAGACCCATTAACCAACTCATCTGCTCTAACGTCGTTGCTCTCGTACCATTCTTCTTTATCCCAATCTATCAGTTTCTCAGTTTGCAGAACATTGGGTATTAGGAAGACACATGGAATGCCGACCACCATTGGCACGAATATTTGAAAGATGACAATGAGCCACGGTAGTGCTGTGAAGTCACACTCTCCATCATCAGGCTTTACCGTTATCGTTCCGCTGTACTCTATGACGCCAGACCCTAGCAAAGTACTCACCATACCACAGAAGTTGGCTATACCAACAGTGTATGCTATTGTCACAAGAAGTAGATATCATATTAGTTGACATAAGCTTATCAAAAGAGTCGAAATCCCGAGAAACACTTACCGAACACTGCAGATTCCATCCCAGGAGGGGAAATTTTGGCATATATTGCTGACATGGGAATCGCATTTAGTATCACGATCAGGTTCTCAAACACTGCATTGCCAAAGAGGAAGAAGATCTTGTCGGGAATTCCAATCGCTACATTGTAACGCTTTATGATAATAACGTCAATGATGGAGGCAAGAGAGCCAATTATCACGGTGAATATCAGAGCTGGTCTAAACCGCCAAGAACTTAAGTAGTTCTGGTAAAGTATCACTGCAAAGAAGTTTACAATTGACCCAACAATACCAGTAACAGTCTATTGATAGCAGAGTGATATGTTAGGATACATTGTGATGAATAATAAAGTTTGAATTAGTCATATTTCACTTACAATATAAAATGTATAGTCGAAATTTGGACCTGTTGAAAGAAGAAACAGTGTGAGATACATCTAGACCATTAGCGTTTAGAAAAAAAGAACATAGTACTTACCACCAGGAACACACTCTTCACTTGCTGTATAATAGTAGCCCAAAGCAGAACCAATGCTTATCCAAGACATGGAGTTTAAGACGATGGAAAAGAATATCCAAAAGAAAGACGTTGGAAAGATTCGATAAGTAGCTGCTGTGAACATCACTATCAGGGCTATCGCGAATGATAGCCCTATAGCAAGATCACAATAAGTCGTAAGAGCTGCCAACAGCGGAGCGCTTAAACCGCACAGAGTAATTACAATGAAGGGTGACTTCTTCTCTAGAAAAGCTCCTCTGTCGAATAAGAATCCCTTGCATAACTTAATCATTCCAGGCTCTGATACAGTCCGAAGCTTTTCAGGTATCCAGCCAGCAAAAGTAGGGTAGAATGGTGTTAATGAAAGAGCCAGAGACATCCAGAATAGTACATGAAAGTACCCAGCATCAGATAGCGGCCCCACGTATGCTTGTGTGAAGATGCCACCAAGTAAACTCCAGCCAAACTTGAACGAGATTATGGATGAGCCTGATTCAGGGTGAAGCCGCATTAGCTCTGCATATTTGCCTTCTCCTAGAATATCCAAAGTGGCCGCCTCATAGCTCACTGCAGTAAAGCATAACACGATAATATCGGCAAGATTTTGCACCGTCCCATTCGCCTTTGCCTGGTCAACTGACGACGAATTTGGATACATGCCTAGCAATACCGAACACCCTACTAATCCAATCAATATACTATACAATGCAAAGTAACGTTTATTGCAACCTCGTATTGGCATAAGATCACTCGCTACTCCTATAAAGGGCTTCATTGCCCAGGGTGACATGACTAAGCTCATATATAATTGTTGTCTTGATGCATCAATACCCAACTCTTTAAAGAGAGGCAATCCCAGAGCTGATACTAAAGCGAATACTCCACCACTAACACAACATTGATTAATGGCCAACCAAGACAAGAACTCCCATCCAAAGTAATGTGATAGCTCTACAAAGTATGTTTTAGTTGATTGTATAGGATGTCGCCAAGGTGGATGTACATCATTATTAGTGGTGTCTATACCGCCATCATCACTAGTTGGTATACTAAGTTGTCTTCCTAAATCATCACTAGAACTGGATAGTAACGGAGATGGATCTACATTCGTACCGTTTACATCATTAACATGCAAATTTATATTAGTTGTGGATGATTCGTCAATATCAAGAGAAGAGGTATGTCTTTGTTTCATATTATATTTCAATTTCAATATGAAGTTATTGTTAGTTCTGTGTTTTGCATAATATCCTTCTGAGAGACGATGGGCATCCTTATTACCATATCCATACCTATGGTATGTCTACACATCGCTACAACATCAACATCATTTGCGTTCTTTATGTCGGTATCCTATAATTTTTACACTCTCATAAAAAGTTATTCGATAGGTAGGCATAAGATATCAAGACAACACCGTACCACTATATCATACCACCAAATAGCAGTATGTGGCTGCTCATAACAGCTCATCCAGACGATGAATCTATGTTCTTCATCCCCGCACTTCGAAATCTTATCAATCTCAGCTCATCAAATCAAAAAGATACCAAAAGTGACAATAATACAAACAATATCCAATTACTCTGTTTGAGTAATGGAGATTATCGATATGTATCAGATGGACCTATCCGTACAAAGGAAACATATAAAGCTTGTTCTATTATTGGTATACAAAATGATAATAGAACATCAACTGCAGTTACAGTACTTAATAATGATCGTATGAAGGATGGGCCAAATGAAGTTTGGTCTTCAGATTTAATTGCAAATACAATACTGGAACATATACGTCAAGCTGCCCCATCAATGTTAGACGATAGTATTGCAAAACCTGATAAGAAGCATGATTATATATTATATGGTCCCAAAGAGAAGAAGATACAACAATCATGGTGTTATATGGATCATAAGAAGACACAATCATCAAACACAAAAGGAAAACAACCAAACATGGTACAAACAATTGATATCAATCTATTGACATTTGATAAAGGTGGAGTATCCAACCATCCAAATCATATTGATGTTTTCAAGGGTGTACAATATTTCTTGAATGAAAAATGTATAGTTGAAGCTTGCAAATCATCAAAACAACATATTGCAAAGCTACGATTATATACAGAAAAATCCAATAACAATATTATTGAGTTGAATGTGTCTGTTCATACCCTGAGAACGATATCCAATCCATTGCAGAAGTACTTTCTATGGATATTTGTGGATATAATACCATTTCTCTTCATCTGGCTATTTCAAATAGTCGTTTACTTGGTTTACTTTCTACTTGGTGGTTTGTTATGGGGTAAGAAGGGAAGTAGTCCACAGATACAACAATTCTCTGGGATAAGATCGATAGCAAGTGGGGAAGATAGTCACCAACAATGTCGGATAATGGATCCAATACTTGTTTGGAAAGCAATGGCAGCACATTATAGTCAATTTGTTTGGTATAGAAGGCTTAGTGTTATGTTTAGTCGATATACATATATCAATGATCTTGAGAAGATCAATCATATTTTCATACAAGATGACGACGACGAGGATGACAGTATAACATCACTACCACCTGTTGTAGCAATCAAAGAAGATGAATCTTCTCCAGAGTTCTTGCTCTCTCTTCTGCAAATGAATGCTCTCCGAGAAGGAGTACTTCCAACAGGATTACACCATCGGCCGTGGAAACGTATATACAGTTTAATACGTGATGGTGACTCATTTGTGGCATTCCGGAAGCAGTTGGAAGATTGGCATGGAAGTCAAAGGCATCAATCATCTATACTTGTGGTGAAAACTACAACTGAAGAACTGATTGGTGGATATGCATCGATACCATTTGTGCCTTTGAAATCATCTCTGGGAAGTGCAGCCGGCTCCTGTTTGTTTAGATTGAATACCAAAGAAGACACAGGGAACATAGTAGAGGTGTATGGGAAAAGTTACACTGCAACAAAGAAGATTGTATTCGATGCAACTCGATGTATGATTGCCTTCGGAGGAGGTGATGAAAGTGAAGGAGTTGATGAGGGCTTTGGTCTATGCCTCGATGATAACTTTGCTAGAGGAACTACTGCACGATGTTCAGCTTTTCAAAACGATCCATTGGTTTCTAATCAGGATGGCATCTTCGATGTGTTGGATGTTGAGATTTACGGATTTGTCTTTGGGAGTATAGGCTAACATAATAATACCTATCAGAATATAAATACTGTAGCAGCTAAACAATGGGTTTCTATTTTATAGAATTTTAATCCTCACAATCAAATAAGACAGTTGGCTATATATACAATCCAATCACACAACAGGTTCACTTTCTCCAGATCATTCTTTACTTAGGTGTTGCA
>Ga0214480_100229_pt1 | contig 27868 bp, 18 predicted proteins | sample M1_20Mar14CPVII9_3_FD_165042 | JGI IMG/M metagenome (GOLD analysis project Ga0214480, IMG submission 165042) | Marine eukaryotic communities from Monterey Bay, California, United States - M1_20Mar14CPVII9sort6BwellE17 | ecosystem: Environmental > Aquatic > Marine > Unclassified | place: USA... | reverse complement strand
AAAGTTTATACACGAAAGTCTGTGAGTAAGAATGTTATCAAGGGAGAGTTGGAAAAGTATGTTACGGCGGATAAACCAACCACTACTACTGTTGAGGGTGGTGGAGAAGAAGAAAAGAAGAATGGTGACGGGGAGAAACAACAGCAACAAAAGGTTAAAGAAACACCAGAGGAAAAGGAGAAGAAACATGCTATTGTACAGAACCAAATTTTACCAGAAGTATTTGCAAATAACAAGTTTGAGCTACAAAAGGGTGGTACAAAGACTATCAAGTTCTTTAGTACTACCAGTCCTTCAACCAAGACAAATGCGGCGGCAGCAGCACCATCAAATGTGGCGGAAGGAGAGGAAGGGAACAAGGAATCGACTCCAACTAAAACCAACAACACTGGCAATGCCAAACGTCATCACATGTTTGCAGATGAATTGACACTCGGATCATTCTTCCGTCGGTTGTCATTTACTACCGATGGTGCCTTCCTCGTCGTTCCTGCAGCCTTGTGGCATGGCAGGGATAACAGTAGTGAGGGAAAACAAGCAAGTCCAACATCGGTTGGTGCGGTGAATAAGTTGGATGAAAGTTCGTTTGCCACATACTTGTTCGCTAGGCATCATTTCGATCAACCTTACAAGGTCTTGGCAGGGTTGGAGAAGCCATCTGTGGCAATTCGACCAAATCCAGTTCTATACCAACTTCCACCCAATAGCACGGCTTCTGCTTTACCTTACCGTTCCATCTTTGCCGTATTAACCAGTGATACTGTCCTCATTTATGATACTCATCACAACAAACCACTAGCCATGGCGAATGGATTACACTTTGCAACATTGACGGATGCCACATGGTCAAATGATGGCAACACGTTGTTTGTTACAAGCTCGGATGGATACATTAGTATTCTAAACTTTGGAAAGGGCGAATTGGGTGAGGTGTATGAGGCCCCAGCTGTCAATGTTGCTGAGAAGGTTGATATGAAGGTGACTGACGAGTCAAAGGCTATTCCAGCCAACAAAGAGGAACCCAAGTTAAATGCAGCTGTAGTGAATACTTTGGTACCCAAAAAGAAGGAGAAGAAGAGCACTGAGGAGGCCCAGGATACTGTCGTCACTGACACTGCTGTCAGTGAAGAGGCTAGTACCGAGAAGAAGTCTGTATCATTCGATGAACCATTGGATGATAGATCCAACCAGCCAGTAGCTCAGCCCGTTATCAATACCCTTATACCCAAAAAGAAGAAGAAAAAGATTGCTCCAACTGCTGTTCAGCCAGAGTCAGCTCAACAAACAAGCACTACAGATGTTAGTGGAGGGGAGAAGAGATCAGTCGAAGAAGTATCATCAACAGTGGAGCCGGTTGTGAACATTTTAGTCGCTAAGAAGAAACAGAAGGTTGCCGAATCTTCTATTCCTGCCACGACCATGTAAGTAGGGTGAATGAGAGCCGGAGGATAAATGTCACAAGTTATATACTCTTTCGAGAGGCTTGTGTTATTTCATATGAGGGGAAGGGTATTTGTTTTCAATACAAAATAAGTTAGACTACTACTTGTTACACTAAATATCAATGTCTTCTACAATTACATCACCTGACAACGCCGGATGCTTTTCGTTAGAAAAGCCATGCATGGCGATACCCCAAGCTGCCAAGAGTAATATCGAACCAACTATGAAATGTCCACCAGGCAGATTTCCATCGAATATTGCCCCATCCGCTGTGAATTTGGCTAACAGAGAAGCATACATTGTTGAGCCAATAGCTCCAGTTAGCTCTGTTAAGCCACCAACTGCGCCTAATAACTGTCCTCTCTCTCCAGGCTGAGCTAAATTCGCCATTACAGAACAAACTGCTGGAATACTCATACATCCAATTGAAACAATGAATATACTAAAGACAAATGATAGTGGTGTAGGTGCAAGTCCAGCACCGGCAAGTCCAGTTGCAAAGAAGATAATTCCAGTCATTATCGCTTTTTGTAGACCAAAGTACCCAATGAAGAGTCGAGGTGCAATTGCAAGCATCAAACCGACTAATACTAAAACTGGTCCCGATTGTGCCTGGCTCCATCCAAAGCGAATGTTTGCATAGTTTGTGAACTGTGCGTCGAGACTACATCTCGCCAAGCTTATCAAAAAGTATGCAAGAGCCGCTGTACGCAGAATGGGTGCATTACCAAACAGTCTTTTAAGCCCACTGATTGGATTTGTCTCCCGAAGATTCAGCTTGACATTTTTGTTTGTATTTGATTCTGGAGTGAAGAATAGTATTATCAAAGTATTGATCAGTTGTAGACCCGCCGCAATTTTTAATGGAAGACGAGGGCCGTATTTTGACCCAAGTATACCTCCAACAGGAAAGGCGAAGACAAATGCGCCACCTGCAGACAATCCTTGGAAGGTACCGAGATTAGCTGCTAACTGACTTGGTTCTGATACATCTGTAATAAAAGCTTGACATAAAGGTAGCATACAACTAGTACATCCATCTATGAAGTCGGCCAGGTATAGCATAGATACAGACTTCTTGGTATTAGCTTGTATTAAGTTTGTCAAGCAAAAGCCAAGTGCTGACCAAGCCCTGGAGAATATGAGCAATGTATTACTTGAGAAAAGGATTGCTCAGATTTTCCAAGCATGAAACAAAGTACTCACATTAGTGGTTTCCTTCCAAACTTATCAGAGAGTGCACTCAGAAAGCCTATCCCTAAGAAAGTTAGCAACTTATCAACTGATTCAACTTTTCCTGATAATGCAATAGACTTTGCTGAAGGAGTTGCTTTTGCATCACCATCTACAATCTCACGCACTAGGAATTGGATATTGATCAGATTCATTCCCAAACTCATAAAGTACAACCAATTGTGTAGTATAGCCCAGTAGATTGATGGAGGTTTGCTTACTTGTGCATCTCCACCGCCACGAGCACTGACATTGATACTAGCTGCAGCATGATGTATTGATATTGAAGATATATCTTTGCTATCTAGATATGTTTTCTTATATGTTTGAGAAATATGTGCATCTCCACCACCACGAGTACGTATTGGAGATATATCTTTGCAATCTAGATGTGATTCTTTCTTATACTTTCTTCTTGTTCTTCTGTGTTTAACTTTTCCAAAGCTACTAAGATCTGACGCACGAGGTGTCAAGCATTGTGCACATGATATGATTGATAATAGAATAAAAAGCGATATACCGCGGCGGTGACGAAGTACCATACTATTCTCCTATATATTAGATAAGATAATCTCTTTACAGTTAGCAATTAACACCAGCTTATATAATATCTCTCAATATAGCTCCTTTATATCTTACGTGCGTGCCGTGATTTCTCCGATACTTTTAATGGCTAAGATACCAACAAAGATACCCATCACGTGAAGTGGATTAGCGTTGTATGTGATTAAATCAGCTCTTCCTTTATTGGCATTTAGTAGTCTGCTTGTTGGCATTTACAGGTCGAGCGAGCCTTGGTGTACAAATAGTATAGTCATTAACAAGTTTCAACGCTCGTTGGATTGGCAGTTTTCTTGGTATCATGAGCGATAGAGATGTAGGCCTACAACTATTTGCAAATGATAATTCACCAAACCTTTATTCTCTCTATGAGGGTGATCTAGGGGATAGGGTATTGTCGTATGCATCAAGCTCCGATATTGGCAAAATAGAATCTCTCAGTAAGCGATTTCAGAGCCTGGCAAAAAACAAGTGGAAGGCTACTATAAAAGGTTTGGGATGAAAAATGGTAAGGAGGATTGGATAAAAGGAATGTCATTACTGAGGAACCCAGTGTTTATACATATTAACTTAGCCCCCGGCCAACCACTAGATCATACAATGTACTACGCTGGATCACCACACGTATCATCAAATGATTCGATCATTGCAGTAACCACTGACGATGGTATGAACGACGGCGCCCCTGACGGAATCGGATTATATGATGCAAATACGTTAAGCTATCTTAGATCAATAGATGGCGGGGGAGGCTGGGGAATAACACTTTGTGGACCAATAGGAGCTGAAGTCATAGTTACAAACTTTAGCCCATTTGTCCTCGAATTTAGACGCGGTCAAACAACACAAATACAAAGGTTCCATCACAATAGAAACCCTCATGGTATTCCTATCATTGGATGCGAAACTCATTTGATTGCTCTTGTAGGGAATACGATTCTTTTATACAGGGTGACTAGTGGTGCATCAATGTTGGTCCTAAGTCATACTGTGACCCTTGGGAGAGATTGGCAACACAATGAAGGAATGGCCACAAACTTAATCAGTTGGGGAGAGGATAAGACTCATATTGTTGTCTTTCACTGTGTCTCTAATATTAGACACAATTTTGATGACGATGATGATGATACAGTGCCTTCGGCTGAAATGTGCATTTACCATCTAGATACTGAGACAGACCGGTTATCTTTAACTTTACGCATTCATCCCGGAATATTATTGTCAGCGGTGTCTTTATCTGATGACTTTGTTATCGGCTGTTCAAAGAATAAGAAGATTCATGTCTGGGATAGACATTCATCACAAAAGAAGCCATTTATTTTATGTGACGTTGAAGAAGATAAGGAGCTTGGCAACTGGAATATCATACATCCTCTTCATTTGTCATGCTGTGGTCACATGCTTGTTTCAACCTCACATCTTGGTTGTGCTCTCTGTGTTTGGAACATAAGCACGGGTGAATTGCTAAGGAAATATAACCATGCAGAAGAAGACCGCTACGTAGACTTGATTTCTGATGGTGGGATGGATGTTTGTAGTATGGTACACTTGAAGCAGTTGAATGCTTATCTATGCACTGATGGATATATGAACATATGGTCATTCCCTACAAATCAAAGCCAGCGAAATATGGCGTTATCTATTCGTAGAAGAGAAGATGATCTCAGAGCATCCAATATAGCACAAAGGAGAGCAAGGGATGCTGAAGAGTGACGCAGTCTTCAATAGGAGACTACAGGCTTAACTTATCCTAGCTGGTCTTTGCCAATGTTCTAAATCTGGCCATTCATAATGCTTCTTATAAGCTTTTCCATTCTCCAAGTCACAAAATACTTGCATAGCCATGAGATATAAACCAATCTCTGCTCTTCTATTAGCGGATTCCTCCTCATACTCACTCTCAAACTCTCTAGCAACACATCCATTTCCATAATCTTTCAGTATCCGTTGTTTCTTCTCCTCTGCTTCTCTCTCCTTCTTATTATGTTGTAACTTTGGATCAACAAATTCGTTCACTACCTGTGATGATATTTCAAGTATCGGAGGCGGTATAACTATACACTTCTTTGTTAATTCATCCTTGATTCTTTGGACCTCTGTTCGTGGATCTTTGAATACTGCCTCATTTGTTGAGAATACACGACATAGCCCTTCAGAGTATTGTAGTGCTCTCATGTTGTACACTATCCATAGTCGTAGTCCATGTTCAATTGTGAAATTCTGTTCACGATGCTTTAATGATAATGCAACTTCTAATGGATGACGATATGTGAATACAATAGCCGGTTGATCATCTACCAGTTTCAACCAAGTTGGTAGTACGAGACACATTCGAGGATCCTTTTGTAGATACGGCAGTGTTTTGAAATGATTGTTGAGGAACTTCAATCCCTTCTTGCCTTCCTTGAACGTAATTCTACCCTGTTTCTTATGCTCTAATGCCTTTTCAGGATCAAAATCTAATACATTCCAACTCCATCCAGATCGTTGAGCTGCCATGAACTCATCATTTTGGAGTACTATATCAATGCGTTCATAGAAGCCTTTCTCATTATCAAAACTAGCTCCTATCAAAGGTCCTCCTGTTTCATAACCAAATCCTTTGACAAGCAATCCAGAGAGCATTGACGTTCCAGATCTATGCATCCCCAATACCATAAAGCCCGGTGTCTTGCCTTTATGTGCAACTCGAAGAGCTTCAGCCGCAGCTGCATTAGGGTCAACATTGGCCAGCTGTTTGTTATTACCATCCAATACAAATGCCTTATCCCAATTATCAAGTGCATCCTTCCAATGATCATGTCCACCAATGTTATTATTAGCAGCTACAATAGCCTTATTCTTATCATCTTCATCTTCTTTATCTAACCGTTTACTATCAAAATCATTTATCGCCTCTTCTAATAATGAACTCGCCCGTCTTGCATCGTTACCATCTCTTCTACCAATTGTACCACTTGCTATAGAATCTATAATTTCCTTTTCAGTTTCTTGTATCTCCACAGCACCTCGCCTTGCTTTAAGTTTTGCTTCCTCTTCCCATTTGATTGCACGTTCTTTGAGTGTTCCAAGTTTAGATGTTATTTCATACTTTGCTTTTAGATATTGATTTCTTCCTCTAATATGTGCAAATGATGCACCCTTTTTTATATGATGCTTCTTTCCTTTATAGAAGTCATCATCTGTTGGTAATATTTCTATATTGGAATATTTTATCATTGGATAACAACATATCAAAACTAGAAGATAGCATGATATGAAACATGAGAATACTTTGATTGTTAATCGATTAAATTTGATGTAAGATAAGAATTGTGTTGGTGGAGATGGTAGCTTTGACTTGTTATACATCTTCTTTCTGTTACTATCCGGTGCATTAATATTGATAGCATGACTGTTGTTAACTGTATTATTGCGGTTAGGTGAAGATGAGAATGTTATCGTTTCAGTATCATAATGAGTACCATTGTTATTTTCACCATCTCCACTCTTTGCAGAGAAGTAACTACTATTGTGTTTATCTATATTAGATAATGCCTGCGATAGACTCGATAAGAAACTAGTCTGATTATATTGTCGGGCTGCTTTTCGAGGTGTATATTGATTACTAGTGTGATATCTTCTATTACCAACACTACCATCATCACTAAGTCCACCGTTCTCACGCGCCGCCCGGCGTGATGCCGCGGCTTTCCGTCTGATATCTCTCTTTGATAAAGAGCTGCTGTCCATCGTCAATCAATACAAATGGTTCATCTCCTAAACTGCAACAACAACGCAACAAAAAGGACACACAACTCTCATAAAATCCAAACTCTCATAAAATGAAGGCCAGTAATAATTATTAGTAACCTACCCTACTATTTACTATGGCGCTGCCATCACGACGGGCATATGCCCCATTCATACAAGCATGCCGAGACTATCATCAGTATCATACGAATCAAGTACCGAGGCTGTTTTCATCGGCAGTAAAAGTTACAACACATACAAATACAAATGATGATGATGATAACAAACAATTCAGCCGTCTTGAAAATCTTAGAAGTCAATTAATACAAGAAGATTCTTCACTACATCAGTTTGCATCTACTACCGAACCTACCATTGGTAATATCAAGCGTAAGAAGGCTCCACCTAGACCTGCTAAAATATTACCTGTAAGTATACTTATTAGTAACACCACTATAAGTTTCTGTTCAATAGAATTTCTGACTCATATCATTTGCTCTCTTACATCATATTACATACAAAACAATAATATAATATATTATATTATATTATAGAAACCAAAATGGTTAAAGGCAGCGCCTGCAACATCTCCAAAGTATAAAGAATTACGATCGACCGTCCGATCATTAGGTCTAGCAACTGTATGCGAGGAGGCACGATGTCCCAACATTGGTGATTGCTGGGGAGGTGGTCATAGTGATAACAATCCAAATAGTTCCGAGGAGGCTGAACACTTCGGCACGGCCACTGCAACAATTATGATAATGGGTGATACATGTACACGGGGTTGCAGATTCTGTTCAGTTAAAACATCACGAGCACCACCACCATTAGATGTTGATGAACCAAACAAAGTTGCAGAGGCAGTTACCTCCTGGGGATTAGATTATGTAGTATTAACAAGTGTCGATAGGGATGATATAGAAGATCAGGGTAGTGAACACTTTCGTAAGGTCGTACAGCGATTGAAACAACTTACTACTGCCAAGGGGAAGAATTTAATTGTTGAGGCATTAACACCCGATTTTCAGGGTGAGCTTGATCTCGTAACTGCAGTGGCAACATCTGGACTTGATGTATATGCACACAATGTCGAAACAGTGGAAAGATTAACACCACGTGTTCGTGATAGGAGGGCGGGATATGATCAAAGTATGAAGGTATTGGCACATGTTAAGACTGTTAATCCAGATGTATTAACAAAGACGTCCATCATGCTTGGACTGGGGGAGACTGATGATGAGATTCGTACAACATTACGAGACTTGAGAAATAATGATGTCGATGTTGTTACTTTTGGTCAATACTTACAACCAACGAGGAAACACTTGCCTGTGAAGGAGTATGTCACACCTGAAAAGTTTGAAGAGTGGAGAGTTGTAGCCGAGGAGGAAATGGAGTTTAAGTATTGTGCAAGTGGTCCACTTGTTAGAAGTAGTTACAAAGCAGGAGAGTTCTTCTTGAAGAATATGGTACGAGAGAAGGAAAGGCAGAGACTGAAAGAAGCAGAAGCTGTCTAATAAAGTCGTCCAAGTTAATGTAATGATTGTACATACTTATCTATATCATGAGCTACCCCGTGATGCATACCCACAGTTGTATATAATAAAGTATTCTTTAGATGTTTTTAGGTGTTACGCCTCCTCTTCAGACTTTCCGAACCATCAGCTATATTTGATCCCCCTGTACTACATCCTTTAACTACCTGAATCTCTTCCTTCAGCCCTTCGTTCTCTATTCTCAAACTCTCAACTAAATTCTCAAGCTCTTTCATACGTTTGCCTATCCTTAGGCTCTCTGCCGAAGGGAAGCCAAACAATACAGGTACATCCCAGTTTCGTATGAATTGATAGATTGCTGTCCTACACAAGAGCTCCCTTCCGTCAAAATCATTAGCAAACCAAGATAATACATGTGGTATGACTTGAACATCCATATCAAGTAACGGACTAAGATCAAAAACGCCACGCTCGAAAAAGTGTCTGTTCCATAGCTTATATCTTGCAGCATTTTTATGACACCGCCCTTTCATTTTATTGATGCCTAAGTATTCATGAAGGCCCTGAATTACCCAACTCATCCATTGGTTAGAGTTCTTATGAACCCAATTGAGGTCACCCAACTCTTGTAATGTATGATTTGAATGATATGTCTGGTTGATACTTGTTGTATCGCATAACAAATTCAACAAGCGTATCCACCCAGTCTTTTTGATTCCGAAATGACCACCATTATGTGATAGGTCTAATGATATCAATGTAGTATTGTCACGAAGCCCGCTGACCAATGAGGCTACACAGTCATCGTCAATCTTATTCCATCTGAGGCATAGCTTGGTCAATGAAGAACTATCCCTCTTTAACAGAGATGCAAGCGCTATGCAAGTATCCCGTCCTATGTTGTTGTTGCTTAAATCCATCTCTGTAACTCGATCAAATTTACAGCTAATTTCTTTTGACAATCTATTCCAGTCAATACTTTGCACAAGAATACTGTTACTCAAGTCTAGCTTAGACCTTACACGTGCGGATTGTTTGGTACGAGCACCAGACGTTGTGCTTCTTAATGTCAGTTGGATTGGGTAGCTCTCTCGACACTTTACTATCTTTATTATCTCTCGTAAAGAGGGGTTATCAACAAGACAAACCCAATTGTTTTTGCAATACTTCACTTTGTTAATGGTAAGCTCCGGTCTTATCTTACCAGTGAGAACAGCTTTCAAACAATCACCATTGAATGTTTCCACAGAATAAGACTTTTGAGGTATATTCTTCCTTCCAAATTCACGTAAATTGCGTATACTTGAATCATCCATATCATCCCATGTGTTCAGACAAAGTAGAGTCTTTGCTACCGATGCATTAATATAATTAGCGAGAGTGAATATAATTGATACAGGACTTATTGAAACACTCGAGTTGTCATCTTTTCTATTGCAAACGAGGGTAAGCCCTAAATTCTTTCCTTGTTCATATCTAATATTAACAACCCCACAATTCTGTTCATGTTCTATTGCCTCATCATATGTATCGAATAGAGCAGTTTTACATAAGTCACACTGCCACTTCTGCTCGTATTGTTCCTCATCATCTGATGTATTGCTTGACATAATATTATCTTATGCTCTCGTATTTCTTTTCACACTCTTGCCTAAACTATGTGATACTGCCCACTGCCACCGCCATATATTGGAGCTATATTATTATAAATTATAAGGTGGAAGCGATGGTCGTATATATCTTGAGCAATAGGTATCAGGTACAAAGTATTATGTATGCAACAAGATGTGAACTTGCTTGGTGCTCAATCAATACTAATGCTACGATATCCACACAACCATTGATCGAAAGAGCGTGATTACTTGAAAGAAGAGCGTGAAAAAGTAATATACTATGCTAGGGTAACCTTGCAATAGCTATCAATATTTATATTGATGCAAGCTATGTCGTATCATGGTTGAGATGGTGAGAAAATGTTGAGCTAACCCAAGGGGACATTTTAGGGGTGAGGGTTTAGTGTGACCCCCATACAAAGGGGTGTGAGTTTGGTGTGGGGGGTAAAAAGGTTTGGGGCGGCAAAGCAGCGCAAGCGCTAGCTAAGCCATTAGAAAAATTCTAAACAGATTAAACCCTTAGGGCGTAATGAAGCTGTTATTTAATATTTAATATACCATTTCTATTAACTTCTCTTCCATTTCTAATATCTCCCCGTTTGAGTAGCCTCCACATTCGTCGCGTCGTCCCCTTTTCTTAACCTGTTCTGTATTGACTGAGCATAGCTTTCTCTTTTTTACTGTTTGCTTTACCTCATGCTTTACCTCCACTCGATTCTTGATACCTTGTCTAACGGCTTGATTAGTACAGTCCTTTGCACCATGCTTGATACAGACGCCTTGTCTCTGTACTTGATTAGTACATCCATCTACTGAACATCGCTTTACCACCGCGCCATGCTTGACACAAACTCCTCCCTTCTTGGCATGGTTTGTACAACCTTCATGGCTGCAAGGATCGTATCCTTTATGTTCTCTCCTACACCTTCCATTCCCAGCTGCTTTGCGGCCACATCCTTCGACGGAGCATGTTTTATGAGTAACTTTTTTTCTTATCTTCTTCTTTTTTTTCACTACTGCTCCATGTCTGACGCAGACTCCTTGTCTAATGGCTTGGTTTGTACAACCTTCGTGACTGCACAACTTTACCACCGCACCATGCTTGATGCAAACTCCATTATTGACGACTACGTTAGTACATCCATCATGTTTGCAAGTCTGTCGTTTGGCCCCATGCTTGAAACAGACTCCATTCCCTTTAGCTTTGTTGGCACATCCTTCATGGCTGCACAAATTCACCCAAGCTCCATGCTGGAAACAGACTCCATTATTGACGACTACGTTAGTACATCCATCATGTTTGCAAGTCTGTCGTTTGGCCCCATGCTTGACACAGACCTCTTTCTTCTCATCGTATGCAAAGTTGGTGCATCCTCTAAAAAAGCAAACTGTTTTGAGTCGACCTTGACCACCTGCCACATACCTTCTCTTCTTTCCTTCACTACCTGCACATAATCGTCCACTGGCATATATAGTATGAAATATGAATTGAAGAGAGAGTAATTTCGATTTTCTATCCTCCGTAAGTTTACCTGATTTATATTCACGACGGTTCTTGCAAGTCCAGAGCCATAGATTCACATCGGTATGATCTGATGGTACATTTGAATGCTCATTCTCTTCATGATACTGTTTGAGTAACTCGAAGTAACCTTCCCAATCTAGATTTGGCATGGTTCAATACTAGCCTCATCGTCGCTCACAAATATAGTTGTATCAGGTATAACGACTGTTGGTAGTGACGGATTAATGTAAGGTATTTTAGCAGAGACTTGGCCATCTTCATTCATGTAGAATCCTAAGCTCCCTTGCATATTGTTGATTATGTGAAGTAGATACACATTGTGAGATATCAATAGTATCATGTCTGATTAAAAGCATATGACATACTCACCTTCGTCATCAGTATTTTTATCTTGAACATTGTCGTCGCCGTCGTTATCAAATAAGTTATCATGCGAGCCATTACCACCAAAGTCAGGCGGATTGCCGCCGTCTTCCCCATCATCATCTCCTTCATTGTTATTGCCGCCTCCGCCGCCGCCGCCATTTCTATCATCGTCATCATCATCGCTTCTACTAGCCGATGGAAAGATAAAGGGATCCATCTCAACGATATACCAGCCACCTGCATTGTCCTGATAAACATGGTAAACGATATCTGACACATTACTACTATTGACTCTTGTTTGGTATACCAATTCATTGATGCCAATGCCTTCATTCATTATTACAACGTCTACATTGTACATATCAGCAATGATATGTGTCTCAACTTCCCCTCTCTTAGAATTTGGTGAGTTGGCATAACTATTTGCATTGACATATTGATGATCGGAGACGTTACAGTTTCTCTTGATTAATTCGTCCAATGTATTTCGTGACTGTGTAATGATCTTATGTTGATGATTAATAGCAAATGTTGTTACATCATGTGTGAAGATTTCAATTGTTGACGTTTCATGAATACGACCATCCTTCTTTAATCCTTCAAAAAGAGCTTCTAACAAAGTATTGTGATATGTTCTCTTCTCTTGTGGAACTGTAGTGACCATTAGATCCTTGATGAGGGTTGGCAATGGTGTAGTCATATCTTCGTCATCGAAATCATCTATGAGTGTTTTCATATCTGTGTAGTTATCACGAGTATCCAGCCACGATGCCTTCTCACGATCGACGACAAATTGCTCTATCCATTCCTTTGCACCTAGAATAATCCAATCTTCACGGAACATAAGCATATGAATCAAGTGATTCTCAGTGAAGCCTTTCCACCAATCCTCTTTCTTCTCCTGAAGAAATCGTTTCATTGTAGCGCCAAACAGAGTATTGAATATCTCTGGACGTTTACTGTAGTGACGGAATCGGTGTGTGAGTGTATGAGGCACTCTATCAATCAATAAAAGAATAGAAGTTCTTACTTACCCTCGAATTGATGCTCCAAACATACTATTACCTGAACGAGATGCTCCATTGACTCGTGTTGTATTATTCCTCCGAAGAAAATCTCTTGTTTTATTATTGTTTTTTAGTACTGTTGTTACTTGGATTGATGTCTGTATGATCCCAACATTTGGTACGATCAAGAGAAAACAACTCTGGATCAGTAAAGGAGCATCCTACTGCATAAGCACGGGGAAGCCTAGCAAACTTTGGAGTACCACCTTCTTTAGGTGACTTTGTGTTTGTAAAATGATCTTCCTTGTACCCATCACTGAGTGTAGGCCGGACGCCTGATAGTTTTAGTTCATCTCCATCGAACCGTACCTTTTCACCACACTTGGAGACATAGAACATATTTTGTTCATAATCAAAATTGTCCAAGAAATCTGGGCCAAAACAAGCAGTGAATGCTCTCTTGGATATATGCTGCCAAAAGCTCTCGTCGGTCCCTGGGGTGTTACTATGGCAGCATTTACCAATACAACAGCATCCTCGCCCATACTTCTTAACAATAGCCTTAATGCGCCGATTGATGACAGCTAGCTCTTGTGTATCATAACTTTCATCTATCGATGGCTCATATTCCTTGAGTAGTTTGAGAATCTCACTCCTCGGAGCCAAAAGTCGTATCAGGAGTACAAGCTGCATTTGTTTCAATGTTATTTTGGGCCATGATAAAGAGGTAATGTTGTTTGGTTGATAACCTCCTCCCAAATCTCGATTTGTATATCCTCTATCTCCAAATATAGCCTCAGCAATGGCAGTATGAGAACTCGATCCGAACTCGTCATTAAAGGGATCTCGGGGGTCGAAGTCGGGTTCGAAGTCGTGGTCGTCCTGGTTACCTCGTGACGTGTGTTGTGTCATACCGGTTGAACCTGCGGCTCGAAGCCTGCCTTGAGGTGAGCTGCGTGTTGCGCCGGTGGCTTGAAGCCTGCCATGGGAAGACGAACGGTCTCTTGATTGAGCCGATGATCCGCCACGACGCGCCGACGTCGAACCGTCGTTATCTTGTAGCTGTTGAGTATAAGGTAGAGAAGTGGTAATGGTTAGTATTATTGACAAGCAGCATGCAATATCAACACATACACAAACACATATTATATCTCACTTCAGATTGATTGGTCAGACTACCTCGGTTGGCCTGTCCATTATTACCAATCTGACTTTCATATGCTTGTGCATCATTAAATGCATTAACCAAGTACGGCTCTTCTGATGCTAGATCTTTCCGTATGTAATGTAAAGCAACCGTGTTAGGACCAACAACTTCCGAAATGTTCTCCTTCTCGACCTCATCGACGTAATGATGGTCATTACATTCATACCATTTTGAATCATTAGCCATAACATAACTAATGTAATGTCCCTGAGTGATGTCATTCGGATAATCATTATCTGGGATTTGTTTAGCAGTGGCAACTAATTGATATAGTACTTTATCATCTGATGGAGATGGGTCAACTTCAGGGTGTAGAAGTGATTGAGTGCTGAGTATCATAGGACACTGTATGAGATTATTAACTCTTCTTTGTTGATTTGCATTATAATCTAACGGATCTCTGTTACGTGATTCTCCAATTTGATCAAGATTATTATCTGTATACCTTTTAATGTGTACTATGATCGCGTGTGGAGTGGATGCTAAATACGTTTGTGAAGTTACATTTCCTGTATGCTGACATGCATCACACGTATATTCACAAAAACTACCATCATTCCAAGTATTATTGATGCATTCCATTAGTGAAAAAGCTTGTCCATTATCATGTTGTGGTGGTATACTAACATCAATTGATGTGTCAGTGCTGAATGATATTGATGTATGATTGCAATTACTACATGTCTTACATGATGCCAACTGAGATAAGAAGATGTTTCTGTATGGGCTATTGTCCAAGTGTTGCTGGGCGAGAAGAGTCCGATTAGCAGCGGTCATAAATGTTTCATCTCTTGTTTTAGGATGGTGATTAGTATATACTTTTTGTTCGATATTTGGATTATTATGTAGGGCACGATTCGTATCCTCGTGTAATATCTCTGTTAATACCTTTTCATATTCACTAATATCATGTTGACCTGCACCAAATCTAGAATATCGACGACTAATTTGAGTTCGTAAATCTTCTAATGCTGTCCTTAATGCTGGTGGATGACGGTTAAAATTGCTCATTTGATGTGAATCGTCATCAGTATTGTACCACATCATACGTATTACTTCAGCAACATGACGTATAACCAATCTCCCCTCTGACCCAAGACGACCTTCAGCAATAATGTGATGTAAGTAATCATCATTTCGGAAGTACTCTCTGACTAATGGATTTGCACCAATTAATTGTAATACTGAACCACTAAAACAAGTATTCCCAATATTAACCAATCCTCTTGGATATATCCGTCCATCAGTCAACAAATCCATAAACTCTTTTCTTGTATAATTATTTGATGTACCTACATTATTATTACTATCAATACCAGCTCCTCCTCTACTACTTATTTTAATACCCTTACCGCTAGTACCACCGCTTTTACCAGTATTTTTACCATTATTATCATAATAAGCAGTAACAGCATCGCCAACATTCGTATATTTAGTGATGTAATCGTTGGCAGTAGACTTATCTGTACTAGTAACTTTAACAAATTGATCCACTGCAACTAAAATCTCGTTCTCAACTTGAAGAGCTCTACTATCATTATGTATACCCTTATCATCACCAACTGTAATTTCTTCATTTAAATCATCACCGCCAATTGGCAAATCATCATCGCCGCCAGGTGAAGTATCAGGTAAGCGATTACGTATACGATTATTAGGCGTTTTATATTTGGCGTTATTGTTATTATTACTCGACGACGATGATTTGGAGGCAGTAGGTAATGATTTAGTTGCAATGGCGACATTAGATTGTGTTTGATTGGTTGTTTTTGGGGTTTCAGCATTGGATATATCATTACTATCTCCGTGGGCTGATGCTGCATCAGTTGCTCTTTGCAAACGCTTTCTACTTTTACTAGAAGTAGAAGAAGCCGATTTATTGAATGTAGTAGTACTTTTATTACTACTATTATTATCTTGGTCATTATTATCTTGTTTTTTATTATCATTATTATTATCGATTTGCTGTGGAGGAGAGCCATCTCGATTAGCAATAACATTAACCTGAGGCAGCAGTTTCTTTCTCCTTCCTTTTTTTACTTGCGTTGGCATCTTTATTACTGCTTATCGTACCGAACCTATTGAGACGTATAGTGCTGAGTAAAGTAGTTGTAGGGTGGTTTCGAATTATTAGTGGAGAGGGCTATTGAAATTTGGCTACTCAACGCGCTAAATCAAAGATTTCGGGAAAAGAGTACCAGTGACACTATCAACATCGCGTGAGAAGTGATACTAATCCCTAGGGATTTATGAGGGGTGTGATGGTAGAATTGGGGGGGGTAAAAAGGGTTTGGGGCGGGAGCTCGCGACAAGCGCGAAGCTCCCAGGGTAAAAATTCTAAACAAAAATTTTGCTTAGCAAAATTTAGAGCTGGATCACGAACATCCTGGGTTTTACCCCGTGAAACAGGACTGCTCCTCAGCTTGCCCAGATGTGAAAGTGACCCATCCAGGCTGTTTAAGGTAAGTATGATTTTGGCATCGCCCGCGAGAGATAGAAAATTTTGATTGCATAGGTATCTTATGCTCGCACCAAATCTCAAATGTAACTAAAAGGGCATTTAGTAATGCCATGGCTAATTAGCCCACCCTTCTGCAATACTCTACTAGAAGTATATCTACTATAAGATAATAGAAGTGGAAAGATATGTCTATATTCTTGTGGTTGTTTACCATACCTAGGTATAATAGCTCACTGCACTCCAACCGACTTATATTCATATCATACCTTGCCACCGACTAATATCATAGATATCAATGACAGCTCCACTATTCTTTCAACTATCTATATCATATAATATGATATTATCTATAGCTCATCTGATTCACGTCCACCCAATATCTTTCGAATACCCTTTCTCTGAGCGTCGGTCAATGAATCTGGAAAGTCCACATCAAATGTAATGTATAAATCTCCAAAGCCACTACCTCTCCTCCTAGGCATACCCTTACCACTCACACGCATGACATGATCACATTCGGTAACTCCAGTTACCTTTACTGTAAACTTGTGTCCATCTAGGTGGGTAAACTCATGGCTAAATCCAGTCAATGCATCTACCAAAGGAATCTCCATCTGAAGTAAAAATACAATGCGAGAGCAGCGTTAGAAGATGAAGATAATAAAAAAAGGAGAATATATATACAGTCTCCCCTCTCTCAATACAAAACTTACCGTAACATACAAATGATCACCATCTCTGTGATAATGATCATCTTGTTCTTGTACGATCACAAAATTTAAATCACCAGCCGTCATACCTGGCTTCTCATCTGCAACTCCCTCAAAGGTAATTGGTTCTCCAGGATACATACCTTTATTAATATCAATTGTTAATTGAATCTTCTCCTCCTGTGTTTGCCCATTAGGACATTCACGACAATTCGATCGCCACATCTTACCAGCTGCTACACACCGTTCATCACGTTGTTGTACCTGCTGAACGAATCCAGGGGCAATTTGTTGCATTCGAACTTTAATACCAGCTCCTTGACATTCCTGATTATTCTTCATACATTCCTGCCAATTCACACAGAGTGTTTGACGAATATAATCAACTTCAATTGTATCACCGAGATATAATTGTTTCATTGTAACACGTAATGGTACATCGACATTCGGTGTAGATTGTTCACGTTGACGACGTCCACCACCGCCGAATCCACCAAATCCGAAATGACTAAAGATATCCTCAAATCCACCATGGCCTCCACCCTGTCCCTGTCCTTGTTCATGTTGTTTTAACCCCTCTTCTCCGTGTCTATCATATATTTCTTTCTTATCTTCATCAGTTAATACCTCATAGGCATAAGCGATTTCTGCAAACATTTCAGCGGCTCCCTCTTCCTTATTCTTATCAGGATGATACTGTAATGATTTAGCTCGGTATGCTTTCTTAATTTCCTTTTGTGTAGCGGAACGTTTCACACCCAATAGTTTGTAGAAATCTTGTGCTGCTTGAATTATATTTGTGAAGAGGGCTAGTAAGGTTAGCAGAAATTGAAGTTGAGTTCTTAGATTGTTTATTGGTGGTCTCATCTTGATATATTGTATCTATAGTGTATTGTATTGTATCGTATTGTAATGTAATGTATTGAGTGTATTTTTGCAAAAGCAAGTCGGATGTTTTTTTGTGTATAAAAATGACGGCGATAAATACTCCGGCACAAATCCAAAGTTAGATAAAACTAATTATATGATACTATAGACGGATAGGACAATATATTTGTGCTTTCGAGAGGGCGAGTAGGGGCATCAAAGAGATGGTAGGCTGATCAAGGCAATAAACAATAAAATTGTGAGGTGGAGATAGAAGTTTCTTGTGACTGACAATGAAGTTTCTATCACAATAGTTTACATACAATACTTCTTTTGTTGAGTTGATAGTTGATAGTGGACACTCCCGCTCCTAATAACAACAGATAGCTACCTCATATCCCTGCGTAGTGCGTTTATATCTCTCAAGTTAATCGGTAGTATTTTATTCCCCGGTTTTATAGTTTATATAATATAAACGTCAACAAATGCAGAGTCGAGCAACGAATTATTGTTCTGCTCAGCAATCTCAATCTATGTCAGTCTCGCAGTCACCAGACTCGGTGATTGCTTCAGATGATATAAATGTGGTTAATACGAATAATAATTTAAATAAGAATACAGTGGCAAATCCGGTCGTTAATCAGCAGCAACCAAATCGTGTCTCATTCTCACCAACAACAAACACCCGTGCACCATCAACAACAACTTCTCAACAACCACCAAATAGAAATACAGTGGTTAATCCATATCTAAAACAAAGTCCAAATAATAGTATTACCACCCAAACTATTACAATTGATCCAATATTGAAAAAGAAACAAGAGTTTGTTGATAGGTATCATTTACAGGCGTTACAACATAATCAAAGAGGAGGAAGAAGAGGTGATAGTGTAAAATCTATCTCTGCATTGGAATTACTTACAAATACACAAAATTGGCGTCATTCATGGCAGCAGCAGTTGTTATGTGCTAATAATCATGTATTAAGTAATCAAACTGTGCCCTTGAGACCAAGATTATTTTTATTTAGACGCCATGTTGAACAGCAAAAGCAAAATACAAATGGAATACAACAGCAGCAGCAACCTGAGGGTATTTGGGAATTAGATACAGGCATTACAGAGCTTTCAGGAGAGGGTGGATCAGGGAAAACTCAAATTTGTTTAAGTACATGTGTAACTTGTGTCATGACACCGTTACTTTATCCTACTCCTTCAAGTAGTGTCAATGGGAACAGTGCACCCAATACCACAGCAGCAACGAACAATATCTGTAATACTCAAAGAAACCAGCAGCAAAATATCAATCATTATACATCAATTTATATAACAATGGGGGAAGGTATTCCACCAGCGAGTATTGCACGACGATTAGAACAAATGGTTCGTACCCGTTTATATAATCAAATGGGGAATTGTAATACCAATATTGATGAGAGAGAGAAAAAAGTGAAGGACATCCTATCCCGAATAGGGCTATTGTCAATACGAAATGAAGAGGAATTTGTAGAGTTTGTTGAAGTTGATTTACCAAGGATACTTGCACAACAAAAGCAGCAGCAACAGCCAAAGCAACGCACTAACAATCCATACTTACGTCAGCAACAACAACAACAACACGCAACCCAAACAACAAAGATTGGTCTAATTGCATTCGATGGTATAGCAGGATTCTTCCGTTTCTCCGATCCAACGTATCAACACTCTCGTAATTCAATGTTCCACTTCCAACGTAGTTCGAAGTTACTCCAAATATCATCCCAATTGCGTAAATTATCAAATGTATTTGACGTGCCTATACTGATTACTAATCAGGTTACTGCTTCTATACCACCTACTGTTGCTGGAGGTAGTGGAAGTAATAGCTTTGATATGGTCTCTGCATCAATGTTGGCCACAAGTTCAGTAGGCGGTTATCAAAATACTCTACCAGCCTTGGGTTTGATATGGTCAAATTGTGTTAGTACAAGATTTATTCTGCAACGGAAGGATGGTGCAACATTTTCATTGGATGATAATGTTGGCTCAAATGCAGAGCAGCAGAATGTACAACAAAAGGGTAGTGCTGCTGGTGGTAATGAGAAGAGTCAGAAACAAACAGCGAAGAAGAACAGAGAAGTGCGCTTGAGAAAGGCACGTATTCTCCAAGCGGTCAACATTGAGAAAGAAGAACATGAAGTTTGGTATGTTATTGATACTGGAGAGGTTCTTGCAGTAGGGTAAAAGGAGTAGACTGTGTATTTATCCCAAACATACTTCCTAGTTTCTCATACTAAGTACAATACATATATCATCTCCCTCAGCCCGATCTCTACACACACATACACACATCTACGAGTGTAACTTTTTTGGGGCATTAGCAACCTTTCCATTGCTCTTGACCCACTTTTCTACTACCTCTGCCAAGATCTGACTTCCAGCTCCACAAATAATAGTCACAGGAAGAATGAAAGGATAATCACCCTTCATAGCAGTGTCAACCCAAACTGGCAGAGAGGAGTTCAACTTAGACAACGCCTCACTTTTGGTACATCTATGAAGGTCAATTGTAATACTATTGACCTTCTTTGAGGTGACAGAAGTCTTGGCTGTCTTGTATAGATTAGATGCCTCGCCAACTAAGACATGGAAATGAGTCTTGCCAGCCTTGCCTCCTAAGTCACGGGGATTGTTCACTTGTTCATCAACTTCATGAACATGATTGGGTTCAATAACCTTCTTTTGCTTTGGCTTGGTACGCTCTAAGTTGAGCTCATTCAACTTCTCTCGCTTCTTCTTGAACAAAGGCTGAGCTTCAGATAACACACGGCCGATATTATCCATCCAGATACGAAAACTTTGCTTGGCCGCCTCTTCTTCCAACTCTTCCTTGCTCTTGGTGGGTTGAACGACTTGCCTACTACGCTTACCCTTTGGCTTATGCTTCTTCTTCTTTGCCTTAGAGCGCAGGGGCTTCACCTTCTTGTTATCAGATAAAGACTTTAATGGCGATCTCTCTTTCTTGAGAGATACATATACCAAATCCCCATCATCAAACTCTTCCATCTTCCTGCTATTATCACTTGAGAACAGAGCACTGTTCTTATACTCGAACCAGAGTGATGACGAAGAAGTACCAAGTCGATTAGCAACTTTTGGAGCATAATACTTGAGGAACAGTTTCAGTGATGTTTTCTTTGTAGCAACGCACCAATAAATTGTATTTGACATTGGATCAAACAAGCCAACATAAAGGAACACCCCTTTCTTCTCGTGGAGTCCCAACTTCTTCAATTGGTCGACGTCGTCGGGAGTGATATATTCCCACTTGATACCCACATACCAGCTAGAGAAACTATCCTTCAATGCATCCCCAGACTTCTTTTCAAATGTGTAAATGAATTTAGACGAACCTTCATTTACTGACCTTACAAGAGCCTCGACTGTTTCATACAACTCATGCTTATCCTTTAAGCTTTCACAACACATCCATGCTCTCCAAATTGACTCTCTTGCCTCTCTGATGGAACCGTCCTCGTCTCCATTACTCGTATCAAAGGTTGTGAGCAAGACCTCACGTTTAGTACATTGATTACTGTTCGCACGCTGCTTTGCTTTCTGAGATAGGCGACTCTTGATTAAATCAGCACCTTGTAGCTTCTTGACTTTAGGCTGTGCCAGTTCAAGGCCAAGGAAAGGCTTTGCCTCATGTGTGTCTGTACGAGCTGGAGTCTGTTGAGAAGAGACGGCAATGGAGTTCCAAGTCGATTCCTTATCACTACTAGTTCCTGTGCTGTCCTGTTCAAGTGTATTTGACTGAGGCACTACCGTTGATCCTGCCTGAGTTTGTTGTTGTTGAGACTGGCCAAATGCTGGAGTTGGTGTACTTCCAAACACTTCCTTATCACTACTTGTGCCTAAGACTTTGACGTCAGAAGTGACAGTCCTATCAGATTCTTCGGTAATACTATCGGGGCTTGAATGTTGTATCTTTTTCATACGGGGGATAGGAGATCGGTCCCTTTGTAATGTATTAACTTCGGAATCCTTGACCGCAGGCGTGGCGACTTCTTGGGGAGTGAACCATACTGTTTCCTCGTCACTGACATACCCTGCTTTGTAATCTGGAGGAGTAGCCAAACCAACTTCCATATCGGCAAAGAGAGGAGATCGACAAAGGAAAGGATTCGCTCGCTGTGATTGATATTTCTCATCCTCCTTTACTAGCTCGCTTGAAAACTTTAATCCTTGCATATTATCTAATACAACTAGATATGTGACTCTTTGACTTTGATAATTGCAAGCCTTGCTCCTCTCCTCCAAGTTAATAAATAGATTTTTGGGAGGAAGGGAATAGAGAGGAAGATAGAAATACATTTGATTTTTGCAAACCCTTGAAGTAAGACACCTGTCGTCGTCAAAATGCGCCAAATGTCATCTTGAGGTGCTACGGAAGTTACAATCTTGGCTTCATATACCAACATGTTTTGGGTATAGAAGGTTATGCCGTGTGTGCTTCCTAGATGACATGCGCCTAAAATTCATGTCCATTATAAACACACCAAATCAGTCGAAGCTCCAGTTTATTGTTTAGAGTCTGTGTATGCGTCTATTCATTCTGCCTTTAATTTAATGGATATCGTAAATCAATGGAGTGTTAGATGCAGTATATCCCTTGGCAAATACCAATCCCTCATCAGTAGGACTGCTAAACGCGACCAACTCAAGTGGCACCATCATACCAAAGATTAAATGATCTCTTGCCGCCGTAACCAGCTTTGATGCAATACCACGTTGACGATGGGATTTGTGTACCCATATTTGATGTACGCCGAGTAATGCCTTGGATGGTTTTAAGGAACGAGAGATGGATGAATTGCCTTTACTTTTTTCTTCTTCCTTGTTTGGTGGTAATAGTTCATAAGCTCGTTGTATCCTCTTTACCATGAGTAGACCAACCACTCGTTTCTTTGAGATGTACATGTAAGATGTAATGTTTGTATCATCATCATTCTCGTCCTCATCAATTCTATTGGAAGAAGACGAAGAAGAAGCAGCAAATCCAAGCTCAATATCAACAATTTTCTTCACTTCCACAACCTTTCTCTTATGTTGCTGTGCATCATCTGGCCGTACTTCTAATATTCTATCATACTTGCCAAATGTAACAACACTTCGTTCATTCTTCCATCCCATACATGACACGCCTTCTTTATAATCTTTACATATCTTATCATGCTGTTGTGAATCTTCATCTAATCCGTGCACTCGTAACATACCACAGATGTTACATACCGTCTGTTTACCGAAGGAGTTTTGACCAAAGTCTAAGAATAATTGATTGGAAGACTGTTTCTGTCGTTTGACTGGCTTGTTGATCGTCGTGATTTGTTGTTGGTTGTTGTTGTTCTTTGTGCTACTTGATTTCATCTTATTGGATGCCGAGGATGAGGTATACTTTCTGAAGAAATTGTTTGTAGACTTGGACACGGATGAAGAGGCTAATAATGTAGATGGAGTATCTGTATTCATCTCTGTTCTTTCCTCTGGCTTCAATTCATCTCGTTGTTGTTGAGATGACACATCTTGTGTACTTTCATTTTCTAACAAACACATTGGTGTCTGTTCAACACTATTTAAACCCTCATCCTGATTACCACCTCTACACGGAGAATGTTGTCTCTTTTTACCATTCTTATTAGCAACATCACCATTCTCTTTAATACTAGGCTGGGCTGTAACATAATCAATCCATGTATCAGGAGTTGGTGGTGAAGGAGGTGTGGTTAATTCCGTCTCATTTGTTGGAGGCGTTTCCTCAGTTGGTGATTGTTGAGCCTCGGACTCGGTACTGCTGCTTTTTATGATAATCCTCTCGTTTAAATCAATGGCATCTTCATGATTAAGGACATTATCATCACTGCTACTATTAGAAGAGAGAGAGGGTGGTGTAGTCGGTTCATGTGTTTCTGGTGTACTTGAACTTTCTAGTGTACCGACATCGTCTAAATTTTGATGTGTTTTATCCACCATATTGTTATCATTATTGCTACCACTTGCAGATGTTGATTTGACTGTAGATTTGTCCTTTATTGGTATACCATTATCATTATTAACTGAAGGTGAAGAAGGTGCACCGTCTTGATTTTTTTGAAGTAAGTGTGTAGGTGTTGTGAATTTGTTCTTTTTAGTAGACGACTTCGAGAAATAGTTTAATATAGATGATCCACTACTACTAGTGCTTCCACCACCAGCTGTGCTTTTATTATTACTCTTCATAGTTGTCTTCATGCTAGGTGAGGTCAGGGTTGTTATTCGATATCGATTTCATGCGCAAAAAATACACTCTCATAAAAATCGCCAAAACATCGCTCATACCATCAATGATATCATCAATGCACTAGATATCAGACTATCGTCCTCCTTCCGTCTATTATTATCGTTGAAGCATACTTTGGATAGGCTAGGTTGTATAGATTCTGGGGTTATATCTTTGAACTCATTTTGTGAGGGAGAACATATCTTGTACATAATACTTATACAAAATATTTTTTTGCAATGGCCTCTCAACTTCAACAGAATAACAACCAGTTATCTGCTACTCTTCCCTTCATTATACTCTTCTTCTCATCAATGATAGGACATGAGGTAGGTGTAAGAAGACTGTATGTAACTATTTGCAGTTTTCAATGGTATGTGTATCTAACAATAATAATTTGTTCTTAATTCATCAGCTTGCATTAGAATCTCTATCTACAACATATCAATCATTTCCACATTTGAGTACTAGTATTACTCTATTTCAGTTTGGGTTCTGTGTACTACTACCACTAACAATATCAACATGTACTGGTGGAGATGCCATCAAATCTTTTCCAAGGACATTTAGGCAAATTTGGATATATATTAAACTATCTGCTATTGTATATGGAGCGACAGCTTGTGCTACAATGAGCTTAGGTTACGATGGAGTTACATATGTTACAAAGGTAGTCTTCAAATCAGCAAAGTTAATACCAACTATGATTGTCGGAGTGCTATTAGATAGACGAGCTAGCAGAGTTGGGCAGAAGTACACTGCTTATGAATATGCATCAGCCGTATTACTTTGTATTGGTGCAATTGGATTCTGTATTTCACCAAGCGACTTAAAGGGCGGTGATGAAGAGAATAAAGAAGATGCTACCGAAGATTTAAAGTTGGGAAATCATTGGATTGGTATATCGTTGCTTGCAACAAGTGTCGTTTGTGATGCATTAGTGCCAAACATCCAACAGCAACTAATGAAAGGGACAGCAGTGAGGAAAGTGAGACCTCAATCATTATCATCTAGTAAAGATTCTGATGTTGAAGATACTGACGACGAAATAGAAAAGGAAATGAAGAATCTGCTTGATACAGATGACTTGCATGCAGCGAATCAAAAGCAAAGGGAAACAACAAAAGGCGTCTCCTCTCAAGCTCTGCTGGTGAACACAAACTCAATTGGCTTTACACTCCTTGTGCTTTCGACAATCTTGGTCAACCGATCGTTCCTATCCATCATATCTCAACTTGTTACACATCCACATTTCCTTATAATGCATGTCTCAGTGGGGATGGGTCTGGGTACAGCAGTGTTGGCATACACAGAATTAATAAGAAGGAGTGGCCCAGCTGTCGCAGTGGCAGTAGCCACACTTAGAAAAGTCGTCACAATACTCTTGAGCTACATTATATTCCCTAAACCGATGACCGGAGTACATGCAATCTCAGCAGGCTTGGTCATTAGTGGATTAGGATTGAGTTATTATGGAAGAGGTAAAAAATGAATGTATTATAAAGATATAAACTTATGCATTACACTGTGCAGAGTTAAATTTGCAACGAGTACAATGATTCAACCCCTCTTCTTTCCTCTCCTGTTCTTCTTGCCTCGCTGCTTCTTGCCATTTCCTTTCTCTCCGCCAATGGTTCCGACGATCTGGGCTTGACTGAGCTCCTCGTTGTTTGCAAACTCCGACATCATTCGTAAGTTGGCAGTTAAATCTGCTATTTGCATCTCAAGATCTTCAACCCTTTGCTTTCCATTTTCGTGCTCATTTATTGTTTCAGTGCGTATTTTGTCAAGTAAGTATTTTGATATTGACTGTTCTCGCAGCAGACGTTGTGACATTGACCTATTCTTTGCTTCACTTGTCTGAGCAGACAATAAAAGAGATGAGAGTTCCTCTATATCGTGCTTCAACCTTTCACTATCCTTCTTGAGGGCATGTATCTCTCGCGACTCTCGATCTGATATTTGTGTTTCTTGCATAAGTGATAAGGCAAGCTCAGCTCGAAGTCGTGCTGTTTCACCTTCATAATGTTGAGATTGATCTTCAAGCGCACTTTGAAGTAGAGTCTCATACTCTTCACTCAACATGATGGACTTTTTGGGCTGTGAGAGCTTTGAGGATGGTGCAGTTGTATATTGATTGCTTTGACATGATGATGCTGATTCCCCGAGACCATTGTTAAAACTACCAAGTCCAGTAGATTGTTCTTTTCTCCATCCATTACTCTCCGAGAAAGAGCTTTGTTCGATAGACCTGGCAGCACCGTATTGCAATGGCGAGCCAGGACATTCTCCACTAGCCACGATACTAGCTATTCCCCACTTCATTGATAATACTGGACAGTCAACTAAATCTCTTCTATGCACAAAACAACCATTATCATAGTCCCATATTCGCCCAGTAGCTAGCTCTAATGAGTAAGGATGACCCTCTAATGTATAATGTTGAGCAGCATGTTTATGTGTATATCGTCCACATCCAACAACTCCACATGTTAGACATACCCAAAGTGTTGTCGATAAACCACATTCATGACAAGAGTTGAAATAAGATGATTGTGTAGCAGCAGCTTGGCTTTGTGATCTAGAATAACTACTCATTTGATTCTCATTCGTCTCCATCATTCTTCTCTGTTGTTCAGATGGTGATTCTAAATACAACGATCGTTGAAACCCATTTGAAATACCTTCTATCATTGCATTCTCTCCTCTTTGTGCAATTGCTTGACATGCAATACAATGTGATGGAGGAGGCCATGGAAGTAGTTTCATTTCATTGACACAGTTATCAATTGAGTTTGAACACCATTGAGTGCATTTATTATGTGGCTTTAGATCTGGTAATCCTAAACGAGTCGGTTCAATTAAGTTCAAGCATACTGGACAGCATGGAAGATCAGACGATCCATCAAAGTGACCTGATTTGGTTGTGTTTGCTTTCATTTCTAGAGGAAGAACTGATATGGTACTAACTGGAAATGCTTTCAAAACAGCCCACGGAGCATTCGATGCAGTATCATGATTGAGTAGACTACTGTAATGTGAAATAATATGATCTTGATTGAAGTTGTTTCCTCCAGCTTTTTGCATAATTTGATTGTGAGGACTAAGAAGTACAACGTCCGCTGGAAAGTGGTTACAGTCTTTGACGTTGTTTGATGTGATGATACCACAAACAGACAGCTGAGGATAGTTTGTTGTAGGCGGTGACTTTCTCCCGTTATATCTTTCATGTTCTTCATTTGATTTGGTTGTATTACTATCCAGCTCATTTGTACAGAGACAAGGATGTATTGATTTCATCAACTCGATAATTTCTACATTCAATTGCTTGTTTGCATCATTAGAGC
>Ga0214480_100227_pt1 | contig 28032 bp, 14 predicted proteins | sample M1_20Mar14CPVII9_3_FD_165042 | JGI IMG/M metagenome (GOLD analysis project Ga0214480, IMG submission 165042) | Marine eukaryotic communities from Monterey Bay, California, United States - M1_20Mar14CPVII9sort6BwellE17 | ecosystem: Environmental > Aquatic > Marine > Unclassified | place: USA... | reverse complement strand
CATCGAGTTAACATTGTGTTGAAGAATAGTAAAGTCGATGCCAAGGATAGATGTCTTGTTGTACAACCCCTAAGGAATAATGGTGGAGCGTATGGACCGAGAGGAGGAGCTCAAGTAAACATTGGTAGTTGTGAAGCGGCTGAAGCTGAATTTGTATTTGACCCAGAACGAGGTGAAATCTACTCAACAGTGTTTGATGAGTTTGGGGGTGAAGTTTGCCTTACCACAGGATGGCCATTCCTGCAGGTTGGAGCCTTTGATACCCCACTTGGAAACTCTGCCAAGGCTGCGGTGATTCTTAATGAAGCAGGTGAAAGTGCCAATTATGTTTTCAAGAACGATGGGAAGACAGTTTTGTCTGGTAGTATCCCCCCACATTCAATTCAAACAATCTCATTTGACTAAGTAGATAGTCTTAAAGTTTGTGTAGCCCTTCTTTACTTTACTTCTGTTCAACACTTAATTCCTAGTTTTGGGTACCCAACCATTATAGCCCTCCCTTGGGCAACATCGCCGACTGAGCAACACTCAGGACCTTGCTAAAGCTCTGATTCTCTGGCTCATCGAAGCCCTCGCTTTCAATCAATCTGGTATAAGCCCTTTCATGTGACTGGAAGATGCGCGTTTCACGTTTTATGAAGATGAAAGAGAAGTGGTTGCAACAAATGTTAGTACATATGATATGCAAGGGCAATCAATAAAGGCAAACTAAGGTCAAATAAAACAGACAAGTCATCAAGCATTTATACAACACACGTATTCATATTATAAAACAATAATAACGCGGACTTCCCAATAGAATCTCTTCAAGGTTCTCTGGTGTGACGGTACTATCACCGACATTAGGGAAGCTACTCATGATAACTTGCTTAATGAGAGTTGAATCCATTTGTGGGGCATAACCATTATCTGTAAGATACGAAATGAACCATTCACCGACTTGCCTGTTGATTTCATCCACCTCGTTAGGGTCACTTGCTTGCATACTTGTGTTGACTTTATCACAAACTTGCTGAATTTGCTGAATATCCTCGGTAGAGTTAAACTGGTTGAGATACTCCTTAGTCTGTGACTGATGGAATAGAAAGTCCTTCTTAGCTCGCTTCCTTAGAACTGCTAGTTCTTCTTTCTCATCTTCATATCTCCTCGGATGAATGAGTAGATACGGTTGTCCATTCTCATACCTTTCCTTGTTGATGTATTCCAACTCCTCTGCAGGAATCCATTCACCCTTTAGTGCCTTCTCGACCATTTCCTTATCTTCTCCTCGTAAGGGACGTAGCTCCTTAGGACGTGGCTTTTCAGGAACATTGCAGCCCTTTACCCAGATAAGAGGAACATTAATTAAAGCAGCCAGGAAGCTAATCCCTACACAAATCCAAATAGCGGTTGGAGTTCCCAACTTGTCAGAAATAATGCCAAGGACAAACGGTGATAACGCCGCACCGAAATTCATCACTGTAATATTAACTCCCTGACAAAGTCCACGTTTATCGGGTGGGGATGTTGCCTCCAGCATGGGACCAGTTGATAATTGACTAATCACAGTGAACGGGAAGCTCGCATAAAGCAAAGCAACGAATATACCAAATGTTGCGATGGTAGGCGGAGCCATTGCCGTGTAAAGCAGAGCAATTGTAACAACGCCTGTTATGACATTCCCAACGATGCATCCCCCAGCTAATCCGATCGAATTGTAAACTGGCGGTGAAAGTAACGTGCCAGGTACAACCATCAGAGCCACAAGTACACTAATCCATTTGTAAGCAACTTGAGGCATAATGGGATCCTCTCCTGCCTTTGCAAAGTTTTCATAAAAGGTGTTAAAGGCCAGCGGAGAAAGGCATAGTGGCATTAATCCACTACTTCCAATATTATCTCCCAAAGCTCCTAATATGATGTTGCCGAATACTTTTTTATTCAATTCAGTAGGTGCCTTATTATCATCATCTTCGTCCTCGTCGTCAATTAGTAATCCCATTTCTTCCCTCTCTCTTGACCTCGATGCCAAGATGTCCTTTGGTTCTATTAGCATAAAGGTATTCAAAATGGCAGCCACCAATGTCAAGGCACTTCCAATTAAAAGAGGAACGAAGAGACCCTGTGTTTCCATCAAAATGGCAATGATTCCCCCTCCAGCACTTCCCAGCATACTAATTCCAACTAACATTCCAATCTCGGCATCCTTCTCCCGCTTTGTTTCATTAACATCTCCGGCATAGGCCAAAGCCACGGGAACTGAGGCACTGAACAAACCATTGAGCAGATTCATACCATTGTAAAACCAAAACGACTTCCTTGCAATGAACTTTAAGATACAACCAATTGTTGATCCGTATAAACACAAGAGGAGACAAGGTTTTCTTCCTTTAATATCACTCAATTTGCCGATAACTAGACTTGCAATAGCCACACCAAGTAAAGCTGTCATGGGGACAAAGTATGTTGCAGCCGAGAAACCAAATGGTTCTGTAGAGGGAAAGCTATCGGCATGAGCACCTGGACTGCCACGGGGTAGAACCATAATTGCTGTATATTGTATAGTGTTATATTGAAAAGATATATGTGAGCATTTGCAAGAGCACACATGATGTGCACGTATTAAGATATGGACAAGATGTGATATATAAACGCATCAATACACAAAACCAACAAATCAAAGTATATTATGGAAGACACTTACGATAATTAGGCTGTTCAATAGTTCCAGCAATTGCATCAACAAAGATTGCAAAGCGGAGACAGTTAACTGATCTTTTATATAACTTTGGGGAGATGATCAATTCTTGATATGGCGCGAGCTTAATCTTATCATTGGGAACAGCTGAATATCCACGAGGATTAAACATGACACGGATACGAGACAAAAGCGATTCACCACCACTGCTGCCACTGTTTGATGTGCCCGTCGAGGCGAGCATTGCCTCTGTCGGATCATTATTGTCGTCCATATGCGTGTTTTATTGGACAATTTTAATAAGCTATGAGATATAACCACAGGACACCCGACAATTAATTAATAAGAGATTGATGCAATAATCTGCCTATTATTACCAATTGCTTTATTGTACTTGAAATAGAGGCCACATGTCCATCATTGCATGCCTACGGCCAGGCTTTTGTCAATCGGCACAAAAAAGATACCATAAAAAATGCAGTAAGGTATCCTTGGTGCACTATAACTCTTACTTGTCACAGGCTCATCGCAAGGGAAGATGCAAAGAATGATAAGCAACTCTTGAGGAAGAGCGAGTGTATTTGAAAGAGCTAGGAGTTAGGCTCGGGAATGTAAGTCTCTTAACTAATACCTAGATCTTTTAATGTCCTATTTATTTACAATATACAAGCCTCTTCTACCTCTAAATCCTCAATCTTTGCAAGTGTTTGAGTTACAAACTTCATCATTATCCTACCATTTTCGCCCTCGGCAAGTTCAATATACTTCTCGAGTCCTGGTGACATCGTATCAGCGGCTATACTAGACCCAGACCGTACGCTCATCGCATCATCATTCTGATTACTTCCCATATCTAAAGCAACCCACAAGAATATCTGAAATGCCTTCTGTACATTAGCACTACGTGCAGCTGATGACGATGACATGGCCAACATAAGTGTCGCGTCCATAATAGGCATGCCCGACTTGCAAAGGAACAGATTAGGATACATTCGTGATGCTGAGGTTAATCCCCTTGCCAATGCCAGTTGAACATCAACATTTTCCGAGGCTCGTGTACCCTTAAGAATATCACGGCGTAGTTCCTTCAATGTAGCCATCGTGGGGAGAATCATTGGGATAGATGGTGATATTTTGTTGGCATCAACATCGTCGGGGACATTGCTCTTTCCTAATATCGGCCCGATGGCATGATATGCCGCACTCCTCACGACTGTATTTCTATCCTTGACGGATTTATGTATGAATGATATGACGGCAGTGCGTATATCTTCTGTAGCCATTAACTCGCACCCCCACTGTGTTGATAATATGGAGTTGCAAGCTAGCAGCTTTCCATGTTTGGTAATCACATCTTCTTTTAGAAACAAACCACCCGTGGATCCCGAGACGACACTGCCCTCATCACTAACCAAATTCAATACTAACTCCCTCATTACATTTGCGGCATCATCAGCATCTCCTACAGAATTTAGGGTGTTCCCTAGCACACGTGATGCGGCTTCTCTAACTGTTCCATCCTTGGAGAACAAGTATTCTCGACTGGTATCAAGACATAATCTTGCAACACGATCAGAAATCGAATCCTGACGAGCATTTGATACTACCTCGGCCACGGCAGTTAGGTGTGATGATTGTATCTGAATACAGTCACTTTCCGACGAAGCGGCAGCTCCTAGCCCAACTATAATTCCCTCGGGAGTGGTTGACGAGGATGAGGAATGGATAATCATATCCAACCATTCACAAACAATCCCATCTAAACTTCCCATCATGCCATAAACACCTCCCCACGAAACGAGCTTTCCTGCCGTTCTAATCGCCTCTTCTCGAACAAAGACTTCTGGACTACTCAATGCCATGAATAAAGCATTCTGCAACGCCGCTCTATGTGCCTTCCCCTCATCACTATGATCAGGCAATGCCATACCGCCATCACCTCCACCTCCAAATGGTGTGGGGTATGCCTCGAGGAGTGGTCCGACGGCCATTTCCCAGGATTTGCCGTGTTCTATTGCCAATACTATGGGAAGCTTGCCGGTACGATCATCGATAATACTTGCTGCCACGGGGTAAAGTTCAAGGATATCACATGCCATGGTATGCTGGAGGAAGGGCTCTCGTGCAATATTGGCAGAAATTGATGAGTTGGAACCAGAACGAGATAGTAGTGAGCCGGCTAATGACCCTGCCGTGGAAGCAGCCGAGCTGCTATTCAGTTCAGCCTTACTTGCATTACTCATGCGACGTTGTGATGATGAGTAGGCCACAACGTTATCTCTTGAGGGACTACGTCCAAACCTTGGGTTGTATACCTGTCCCTTGTTGGGAGTTGTAGTGGCCGACCGACCCCTTCTATCGGGATGAGTGGCAAGCGTATTGGTGGTAATGCCTGATGCCAAACTACCAATAGAGGGTGGTCTTGGCATATTAGTTCGAGTTGCCTCGGGTGTTGATGACAACCACACTCTCAATCGAGCGGAATATCCCTCACAACAAATAGGCCGAGCACAGACTGCAATATGTAGAGGCAGACGCATCGTTTCCTTATCTCGTTGACGGATGATATCCTTTTCTACATTCCCATTATCAGATTCTAGAGGAGGCGTCTCGGAGACGTCAACACTATGATCCCAATCATCAGCTCCGTAATATCTTGAGGAATCGTCCAAGTTATGGTAATTTGTACCCATGTGGGTGTTGCCCGTACTACAGAGACACTTGAGTACCAACTTTGCCAATGGAGCTGGACATTCCCAAACTCCCGCGGCAGCATGTACCAAGGAAAATTGTTCACGATCGTACATTTCCGTCGTCGTCATACCCTGTGATTGATCTTGAGGAGGTGGTTGCACCGCCGCCGCGACGGCAGATATAGATGACGTGGAAGTGTCTTCACTAATAGTTCCAACATGACCTCCCAAATGAGATGACAACGTCGTAGTAGTATTCGGCATATCATCATCATCATCATCTTGTTCATCCTCACAAACACTACCATGATACGCTCCCTCCAATAATACCCGAAGCATCTTCCAACATTCATACAAATCCCCACCCTTGCTAATTAATACCTGTAAATCAACGGTACTTACATCATCTTCTAATGCCTCCATAATCTCCTCGGCATAATCATCGAATAATAAACTTAGTGGCGTTCGACCACGTTCATCTGATAATGTCGATGAGGCTGGATCTACCGCCAATAACTTTCGCACGATTAATGGTCGAATGGGTGTACGGAAACCTGATAATGCACAATGCAATGGAGTGCGGTTTCTCCGGTCCATTAATCGTGTTGGTGGTAATTCAGGTTCCTCATTTGGTAATCTAAATTGTGATTCATTCTTCTTCTTTTTATCATCCTTCTTTTTATCTCTGCCCTTCTTTCCCTTCTTTTTATCACCCTCATTATCTTCCTCATCCTCATCATCTTCATCATCTAACTCATCAACAGTCTCCACCAACGTCAAAGCCAAACTTAACTTGGCAGCCTTACTAACCGCCGCATCACTCCTCATCCGATCAACTAACAAACTAACAACTTCCACATCGGCACCGCAATACGCGGCAAAGTGCAATGGCGTTAATCCATCAGCAGTGCGTCGACTTACCGTACCACATGGACTATGATTTAATAATGCCCGGATAACTCTGGGAGGTGGTTGACGACGACATGCTAAATGTAATGGTGTGTTGCGTCTTCGGTCTATGTAACGTGTTTGGAGACATGGATGATTGGATGATAGTTGTGTTGTATTGGAAGTTGGGGAGGTTTGAGTTATTGCTGCAGCAGTTGATGTTGTTGAGAGTGACGCTTCTGCTGCTACTGCTGCGGCAATATTGTCACCGCCACTGGCCTCTGTTGTGAATGAGGCACGTCCATCTCTTGGAAATTCGGTAAGTTCTGAATAAGTAGCAGTGTTATCACCCTCTTCCTCTTCATCTTCTTCCCCTTCGCCCTTAATTTGTTGTAAACCCTCTCCTTCTTCTTCCCCTTCACCCTCCTCTTCACCATCACCACTCTTTTCACCTGCTGCAACAATCCCATCACTCCCAACAACACCAACTCCACTAGTAAAACTATCTTTTAATCCAGAATTTAAACTCGAACATTGCGTTGTAGCAGTCTGTGACGCAGCACTAGATGAAGGGGACAATCCATCAGTAGTATTTACACCACAAATTTCCAATACCTCATCCCACCGGCCAACTAAACATGCGTCATATAACGGTGGTGCATTAATACCCATTAATATACCACTAGTTCCCAAATGTTCCCCACCAGCTGAGGATGAATGATTGGATCCATTATTATTGAAGTCATAATCCTCATCTGTATCGTAGGTTAAATTGGTAGTAGAACTAGATGGTGATTGACTACCATTATTATTATTGATATTAGTACTGGAGCCGGGGGGTGGGTATGATTTTGATTTGTGTAATTTATGCCGTCCATCTCTATTATTATGACGATTACGATTACCTCCCTGTAATTGATCTAATGATAGATCGGGTGTCCATCGTATTGTTGATAATGATCCACCCATTACTTAATTTGTTAAATTATTATATTTGTTAGTTAATATATAGGGCTGGATGTGTTGTAATATACCTATAGATCGTCTCCTCCTCGATATCTAAATAGAAGAGAGAGATATAGTACCAAGCCCCCTTCCTTCTATCAATTTTTTGTGCACAAGATTCTATTGTGTGTATATATCGTGTGTTAGGGTTATCCTTTCTGTTGTTGACACACGAGATACGGTTACCCCACGATTTATATGAATATAATATTATTATATTGAGGTTTGATGGGCAGCGTAGATATTGTAGATATCAAAAGTGTTGTGTTCCTCGAGATGGGGGGCTGAGCTGAATTTGAATTGCAATGATGAAAATTATTATTAAATTGTGCGACTCGCGAGAGGTTTTTACTGCAATGTCACCCAATAATTTCGAAGCATCCGCCGGCGCCGTATTAATATCAATATACTTGATGGCTATTGATTGATCTTCTGCCTACAATCATATCAATATTGTCCTCCTCCTATGCAGTAAAAATGCCGTTCAAATAAGCCATAAAGCTTATTATCTTCAACTCGCGGATAAATGCCTGTAAATGTCATATTGAAGGCGAAGTTGGCGATATCCAATTCGTTCGATGGTCTCGTAATATATAAAGACAGTAACTAAATATAACGGTTAATGTATTAATATCGCCAAAACAAAAAGACTTCAAGATGACATTTGCGCATGAGAAGTAATAGACTTGAATAAAAAAGCGATCAAACCGCTAAGAGTGAGGAGAATGATTTTGAGATTAGCACAAGTTTGTTAGTGAATGATGTTGATGAGGTAAGACAGCACTGCTGAGAGGCCTCTGATTACTAAGGCCAGATAGGTCCGACCCTCGGTGATTATGGATGACGGCCCTGTAGTATAGGTCAGATAGAGAGAGTCTACCGATCGAGAGATACGAAGATGGGTGCATTGGAGAATAGAAAATCCTTTGCAATTGTAATGTTGTGCTTCTTGGCACTAGTCGTTTCTATATCAGTGCATGTTGCAATTCGCCGTCATGTAACTATGCCATCATCGTCGATATCTACAACGTCAATTAATAAGGTATATAATCACACAAGGTCATTAACTAATGCAATAGAACATCACAATATCGAACAAGACGAAGATAATGGTGAAGACGAAGATATACACAACCAAATTACTCATAGACTTCTCCTACCATTCTATACAGCAAGTCATGGAACAACATTAACAAATCCAAACAATCCAAAGTTAGCATACGATTATCTAATAATACAATATCACAAGACAGGTCATGTATTAGCCCGACAAATAACAAACTTAATCAAAGCTGATACAAGTATAAAACAATTTGATTCTGTAAAACATGATCCTTTTACGATACGATCGCATGATATGACAACTAAATGTCCACATATTAATTTACATTTAGGTCAATTGAATATACAAGCTGCACCGGACTTTTATTGCGATATCAATGTCTTGGCAGAGGAACTACTTCATAGTACTTCTCCTAATAAGCGGGGTATTAAAATCATTCACTTGGTCCGTAGTCCGTAACCCATTAAGAATGGCCGTTTCTAATGGTAAAAGGATTTGATGTCTGTGCATCGATAGAAGAGTCAATGACATTTTATCGTGACTTACTAATGCCAACTTTAGGTAGTGATGGTGCCAATGTAATGGAATATAAAGATTGGGATGATATATTGCAACTTTGCTATACATTAACAACTCAACAGCAACAACAATTAGACAACGATGGAATAATAGTAGACTATGATACACATCTACAAACACTCTCAAGACTTGATGGATTATCATTAGCAACAGCACAACTAACCATTGGCAAAGGAGGTGATATCACACGAATGATCAACAATATACTAAAGTTACAACAGCTTCAACAATTAGAAAGACAAACCAACATCATACATCATAATCCCTCTCTTCTTTCTCCTCTTCTTTCTCTAGAGCCAACCTTCTAAACTAAGCCAACTTAAATGTATGATAGTTGTTTGATGGTTCAAAGGTTACTTATATTAGTCATTACAATAGTCTATGCTTTTGATCTCATCACCTTAATATCTTTCTTGTTTGAAAGCACCGTAAATGCTAGTCACTTCCTCTACAACTACTCTCAGGAAGTGATGGAGTACGAATAAACGTCACCGAATCCCACATGTACAACTTATAATCATCATCAGTTGGTTTGTTGAAATCAACATTTCCCCTTAGTGGGTCAGTACCGCCTGATGGCTTCAACCGGTTCATTGATGCTCGGCAATGATGAAGGTCCTCCATGAAGTCTTGGAAGATCAAATGCACCCCTGTTTTAGGGTTTTCAAGCCACTTCTTCCACACCTCGGCCATTTTCTTCATCTGGCCTTCATGGGGCTCATACCTGGTAATTCAATACATTGTGTGTTTCATCTTCTCGAACCAGATTCCCAATTATCTTGGTATCCCACCCTGTTGCTTGATGGTTCCATACAACAAATGCTGATTTTCATCAATGTTGCTCACACAATAAATGCTGTTTTTGAGAATTCGCCATCAACAGGTGGTAGTTCTCTGGCATAGATCTCATCGGGACGTAAGTAACTACCTTTATGCAATGGAGCATCTCTTTGTAGTCGTAGTGGAACGATGTTCAGAGCTTTGAAGACAGGTGATTTATCAATGAAATCATGAATACGACACTCGACTGTACCTCAGAATTGTAATGAGTTCCAGGGGTGAATGTAAAGAGTCCATTTTCTTCCAACTTCTTCAATTTTGCAAATAACTCCCTCTCATCGTCAGTGATGAGCTCGATTACTCTGTTATTAGCAGTATACTCATCATGTTTCAATCGGCTAATGATTCCTTGTTGGATATACAGGTATTAACTTGGCAATGGATCATTTTATCCATCGTCCGTATGATACTTCTCTTCAATTTTTGAACTTTTTATTACCAGAGATGATGATTCATACTACAAATATAAAAGAACGTTTAGCTATCGAATATACAAAAGAGTTTGAACAAACATTGGCAAACAGAGGTGATAATAGTCATATATCCACAAGAAGAAGTGATAGTATAATGTTAGAAGCTATGTTGAGAGAACATGAGCTATTTGGTAGATTATTGACAAGTTTGAACGTGTTGTTGGCGAGGCACTTGATGATTAGTAATCAAGAGGTTAGCATGTAGTCATAATAATCTGATAGTGCCTATTTGATGATCAATTCGAGTAATTATCTGCACTAGTTGATATATCTACTGATCTTCACGCTTCCTCTTCGTATCAGCCTTCTTGTTAGCACCAGAGTCAAACAGATCCGGCACTTTCCTCATGAGATTGAACATAGTGGACAACCCTGATACATTTTCGCCTTTCCAATCAGTATCACTATTCGACCTTCCCATCCAAGCAATGAAAGCCGGCAACATCTCCAGTTCCATATCGAGCATCTCTTGAATCTTTGAATCGTCATCTTTAGTTGAGAAGTGGGTTTTCAGAATCTTCTGACGTGCAACTTCTGCCTTGTCCTTGTTTTTATTCAGCTTCAAGTATGAAGTGAGTTCAGTGCTTTCTTCGTCATCATTAGAAACGAACTTGACTTCGTCATCATTAGAAACGAAATTGAGAGTATGATTGGAGTTATAGGTATCCATGATACTTGTTTTGTTGCACAGGAGGGTAGAAACAGCTAACCATCCTCTCTCGGTGATCGAAAGTAAGCCATCCTCATCAACACATGCATAAAGAGCAAGAATTTTCAAAGTTTTGTTATGTTCTAAGGCACTAGCAAAAGCAACCACTAGATCATCATCGATGTTGTTTTCAGCTAAATCAAGTGATTTCAATGTGAAGTTGGGACTCTGGAGGTAGCCTACGAGTGCTCGCCAACCAGTAGGTGTCACCGAGCTAGAACGCAAATCGAGTTGCACTAGAGAACTCATTCTTGAAACTAATGGTACCAAAAGTTGTATCCCCTCGTCATCAATGTTGTTAGTACTGAGATCAAACTTTATCAGGCTTAAATTGGAATCTTGTAATGTTGTAAAGAAGGATTGCCAGCCTTGTGTACTAATTTCGTAAGAGTGACACTCGGGCGAGTATGACACTCCACCCATAAACAATTCATTCAATGTATTCATATTGTTCAATAAACTACCAAAAGCTTGAATACCATCATTGCCAATATTATTATTGAAGACATCAAGAGTCTCCAATTTATTTTCTCTCGTTTGTAATAAGCTGAAGAAGGATCGCCAGCCTGTGGGGGTAATGGAACTGTTGCCACTCAGATTCAAGGACTTCAATATGCAAGTCACCAATAAAGCCAAACCAGCATCATCTATCTTGTTATTACTGATGTCTAGACTTTCTACCAAAGTTTCTGATAATTGACGGAAGAACGTCTGCCATCCTGCACTGCTAATAGATTCATTGGAAGATAAATCCAAAGTACTAACTGATGAGCTAACAAGTGCAGTACCCAATAAATTTACTCCCTCGTCATTCATTCCAGTGTTGTATAATGTCAACTCAACCAAGTTGCAGTTTGCACTTTGTAACACAGCTGAAAGTGCCCTCCATCCAGCGGGTGTACTGATCTGCTTGTTATAATCAAGACATAGCTTATTCAATGTCTTATTGCCCGCCAAAGCATCACATAAAGCACTAAACCCCTCGTGATCAAAAGTATTATCAACAAGACGAAGTTCCGTCAATTTACACTTTGGATGTTTCAGTACCTTCCCAATTGCAGAGCATCCGTTGCTTCCCAAGTTACCACTCTCAAAGTCTAATTTTGTGAGACTGGGGCGACCTTGCAATCCTTCAAGTAAATCCCCACCAAAATCATCGTCAATACAAATTGAATTTGTACCAAGGTGATTGATGGAGCGGTTCTGATATATACATGAAAAGAAGCCTTGTAATTGCTCTCTCGTTGGTAAGTTGTGTCTATCCTCTCCCAAAGTATAAGGTAGTTCGTATGATCTTCCTGTAAACCATATCCACAGCCTCTTGATATGAGTATTGTTGGTAATACAATCTCCATCCTTCTTCCAATCAATACTCTTAAAAAAAGAACCGCCTTCATAATCACCCAATCTTGTATATAGGAGACCATTGAGAGCTAGACCATTTATATCGGGATCATTCTCTTTGAGTTTTTGTAATGTTTTCTCGTTAAACTCTGCCCCTTCACCCTTATCATCAGTATCAACGTTCATATCATCTTCAATATCACTACTCTCGCCAGTATCCTGATTATTCTCCATTTTATTATCTTGTCTTAGTTTTTTTATGTGTTCTCCAAGGTATACCTATAGTCCTCTGTAACTGTAGAATAGATTAATAGCAAATATGTTGGTGTAATGATATAAACCACCAAAACAAATCTTATCTTTGTGCACATGATATGCTCAATGCCAAAATAATATACCAGCTACATACCTTTGCAGCCAATGTGCTACACTACTACCGCCGCCACAACAGTGGTGCTGAATTAACAATAGCAAATCCTTGCCTCGGCAATTCAGCGGGGTTCTAACTAAATTTGTACTTGTAGAACCCCAATATTTGATACTTGTTTGCGTGCGAAGTGGTGGTTGGTTTATTATGCTATGCTGTCATATAATACTATTCGAAGGAAGATGTATGTTATTAAAATCGATGTTATAATTGCTGTATACAACGCGGAGTCTACTATTGAAGAATGTGTAAGATCTGTATTAATCCAGACGATACCGAACAACTTGATTCAACAACTCAGTAAAGATAATTGCAAAAAGCTAAAGTATACATCAGATGGAAACAGTAAAGAAGACGACATACCTTTAGATACAATACATTTTGATATATGTATATGCTGTTATAATGATGCATCAACTGATAAGAGTTTGGATATATTGCATTCATTGCAAAGAGAAAGTATGAAACAAAAAGAAGAAGTAGATGACACATCAACATCTCGTGCAACTATACAAACAAAGTTACTAGTTGGTACCGCCCCAGTAGGAACTACATCTCGAGGTGCAGGATATGCACGAAACCAAGCTATAAAGTTACGTGATGAATATGAAGAGAAACATACACACAAAAGTATTAAAGAAGAAGCAGATGCACGCAATCAAGCTGTAAAGCTGCGTGATGAATATGAAAAGAAGAAACACAAGAGTACTAAAGAAGAAGAAGCAGACGAACATTTCCTTTGTATACTAGATAGTGATGACCTCATGCACCCTACACGTATTGCTGAACAGACATGTGCCATGTTATCAATAAGTGATGTTAAAGTACGTGAAAGGACATTAATGGGATGTCAATTTGAAAGGATACCAAAGGATAGTACCCATCATTACAGTCAATGGGCAAACTCATTATCATATGAGAGATTGTACTTAGAGCAATTTCGTGAGTGTACATTGCTGCAACCTACATGGTTTATATCAAAAGCATGGTTTGAAAGTCTAGGAGGATATATAGAAGCACCGGTATCGGGGAGCTGCAATATCGATGATGATAACAATGCACCAAACAACAAGTTCTATCGGCTAGTGCATCCTTCAGAAGCTACAGACCCAGTAGCAAACACAACACATACAAATACTCTAAGATTAGCCGAAGATACTAGACTATTTTATGCACATCTGCATGCTGGAGGAAAGTTGCATCTGCATAGAACACAAACACCATTAGTCTCCTATAGACATCGATCTGGTATGTCTCAATCATCCAATACACCACGGAGACTCCTACTTAGACTGCGTGCTAAGGCTTGGGAAGATATGGTATACAAAAACAATACATTGTCATGGACTAAAGGGTTTGCAGTCTGGGGTGCTGGACGTGATGGGAAGGACTTCATTAAAGCACTATCTCCTGAAGTTGCAGCCAAGGTTGTTTGTTTTGTAGATGTTGATCAAAAGAAGATTGAAACAGTCAAATGGTATGAGAATCCTGCTCTGTTGGGAAAGAGAAAGATTCCAATCCTGCACTACTCTGTCTTGTCAAAGGACAGTAGCAAGAGCTTGGAATCATTTGGACACATCGACAAGAAGGCAAGAGGAGCAGATACCTTTCACATTGTCTCAAAGATGACAGAACCCAGCCAAATCAAAACAGTAGCTCCAAAAGAGAATCAAAAAGGAAAGAAGAAGGAAGCTCAAATTGGCTCAGAAGTACTTCAACAACTGCCTGTTGTGGTTTGTGTAGCAATGTATCGGACTAATGGTGCTCTGGAGGCTAACGTGAAGTCTATTGGCCGTACAGAAGGAAAGGATTTGTGGCATATCATTTAAAATGAGCTTTTAATACTTAACGGTACACTTATATGAGTAGCACTTAACTTCCACCACCCACATACGCTTCGTCAATTGGTCCCGAGTCGGCAGCAGCTAGTTGTTCTCCCTCCGATTGACCAAAGTACTTCACATAGGCTTTAAGTAATGCCCCATAGCAATTTATTTTGAATTTAGAGTCATAAACGTATTGGGTGTTAACTGGTGCACCCACTCTGTGACCGTGAGAGTCGTCCAGTGCCCAACCAAGCCATAAGTTGGCTGCCTTTTCTCTAGCAGATATGATGGTATCAACATTGTTGGTATTCAAAGGCATTGAAACATCAATAGCAAGTGGGCCAAGAGTCATAGCCTCTGCCTCAAGTAAAGAATCGTCTCCCAAGCCAGGATTATCAACAGCACCTTCCAACCTTGATTTAATATCCTCAAAGAAAGATACTACTTCTTCCGTACCAAACTTTGTATCAAAGTCTTTTCTTGCCCCTGAATATTCAAAGGCTTGTCGTCCTAATACATCTGGACCCGGATAATTACCATCAGCATCTCTTTGATCATAATTACCGTATGCTCTGGGTCTAAAGTCAAGGAAAAAGTTGAGTGTATCTCCATTCGATACAACACATCTTGATATTAGATGAGGAACATCTGTCAATGGTCCGTTGAAGATAGTTAAACTCGACAATGTATTATCAATGCAAAGATCACTTATCCATGCAATATTGGCTGGACCAGGTGCATCAGATGCTTCCAATTTTACATTATTACCATTAACAATCATATCAGGACCACTTAAACTAGCGTCTGGTTTCTTTTCTAAGTCAGGTATTAAGCTTGCAATTAAGGATACCAATTGAGTTTGTGATGCTTCCATTGCTGATATAGACGATGAAGCGTCGCTACTACCTCCACTACTACTAACAACAGGTGCAGATGGGGCAGCTGGTGTAACAGGAGCTGCTGAAGCAGTAGGTTGTTGTTGTATATTAGTAGTATCAGCTTCTGCACGCTGTTTCAAGTATTCTTCGAAAGAAGGAGCAGCTGATATACTTTTTCTAGGATCTTCGTCATCGACAGTCTCAACTATACGTGTATCTGCCATACCCCCTGATCCAATATGCTGTGATAGATATGTAGGAGTACGGACCTATAAAGATATGGGTAATTTGATAAGTAAACGTTAATAAAAGGGGAGAATATGTGTGAGTTTTGCAATGAGGAAAAATTGTGCATTTCATATGCATACAACCAAAATAACTTCGACTTACCGAAAAATGATTACTAAATGCATCTACTACATTATTTGAGAGTAGCAGGACTGCCACTACGGCGGATATTGGCCTAATAGGAAGCACCACCATTCTAATTCTAGGAGGGGAGTGTGGGAGACGAGTACCGAGAGAAAAAAATGACGTCGAGGATACCGCATCTTTATTCAAAGATTAATGAATTGTTATGTACCATAGTTGATTTGTATTTATGATGCTGATCTAATATATTACACTATTCAAGCTCTTCGTATACTACTCATGCACATGGGAGAATAAGATTATTTTGTGGTCGACATATATGCTGACATCGGTTTCTGTGATAGAATTTTAGGATATCCTACTTGAGAGTTGAGAGTTTCAATTGCAACAAATATCTACTTTCTTATGAAACATCATCCGCCTGGAGAACCCTCAATAATGAGAGGGGTATTACTTCTACTCATCTCATCAGTATTCCTCCTATCATTGGTATATATTTGGTTTGCAAACAATACAACATACACAATGATTCCATTATCTGTGATACCACTCGTTATCTTTTGTATGATAAAATATGTGACTTTGAGATTGTACTTGAGAAATTAGTTTTGGAGAATATGATATCTAATGAATACAACATACAAGAGTGATATCTTGAAAACTTGACCGAGAATCGATTAGTAGTAGACAACTACGGCCAATATATATTCCAAGTGATTCTAGATGTGGAGGAGATGATGTCAATTGTTTGAAAATGACCTGGGTTCAAAGATCCAATACAAATGTCATATTACGGTGTACATTCGTTCACCATTGATGGTATCACATCGAAGAGGTTGTTTGGTAGAGTGATTAGTGATAAGGATACCAAAACGGTTGAGAAAGAGAGACGAGCGAGAGGCTTTCAACGATCAAACTAAACATATATATTATATCTAGCTACTCTACTAAACACTTGCACATGCATTCTCTTCGTTTAAGCAGCCTTGGGTAGCTTGACAATCTTGGGATGGTACTCATCCAAGTTCTTTTTGCTCTGTATCTTCATCTTATCAGCATGTACATTTGACGCTCTCCAACTCTTCGTCTTCCCAGACATCCATGAAGCATGCTGTTCATGCTTAACAGGCTTCCATCGATTCTGTTCTCTGCTACGACTTGCTCTTGGTGAATTGTCTTGAGGTATCTTCTTCTTCTTGTCTTGAGGAGTCGTCACCTTCTTCTCGTCTTGTGATATCCTACTCTTATTCCTGCCTTGGGGGGTCGTTGTCACCTTCTCCTCGTCGTCTTGCGGTACAACATTGCCATCTTTCTTCTTTACAATACTTCCTCTCAACTTATCCTTACTATCTTGTTTCTTCACAAGACTTCCCCTCAACTTATCATTTCTCTTAAAACTCTTCCTATTATTACTCGCTACCCTCTTCGTAGAAGGGATGACCTTGCCAGGAATACTCTCAAACCCAAAGCATTTAGCAATCAACTTTTCGCAATTGTCTTCCGTTTCCTCCTCCTTGCTATTATTGTATATATCCTTATACTCATGACTAGCATATGTACCCAAATAGGCATGATATGCCTCCACACCCAACTTATGTAACTTATTATCATCATGTACCAACTTGACAATCTGTTTTTGTATCTTAGCAATCTTTGATATTTCATATTCATATATCTTAATATTGGCTGCCTTGTAATACTTTAGGAATCCATATTCATTTGGTGTTAGGAATAGTAATGCTCGAGATGGTGTTGCTGGAGTACTATTACTGCCGCCAGTGCTGTTGCTACGTGTACGACGATGACTACTACTACTATTCGAAGCTGTTGTTGTTTCGGAACTGATCCGTCCAACACGATAAATGTACTCTGTGGGGTTGGCTGGTGGTTCAAATTGTACTAACCAAGTAGTTGATGGTGGTATTGATATATCAGATGCTTGAAAGTCTGGTATGCAGAGTATACTACCCTTACCTTCCTCACTATCACTTTCACCACCAGCACTGTCACTGTTACTACTACTCTTACTAAACTCAACCAAGGCATTCATAAACCGATCCCTACCCATACCATTATGTACACAATTCACATTAGTAAATTTTAATCGTTGTAACAATTTACAATAATACTGTGTAGATTTCGTCGTACTAAAGAAGATAATAATCTTGGCATTAACATTCCGTTTAAGAAAAGTGTAGAGCATTAAGAACCGATGTTCTTCTTTGATTGTTATAAAGGTATGTTGGAATCCGTTGTATTGTTTGGAGGTGTCGATTGGTTGTTTGTTATCATTCGTGTGGTTAACAGTACTAGTGGCCGATGATGATGGTGACTGTTGTGATTGCTGTACAATACCTTTACTTGATGGAGGCTTGGTAGTAGGAACTGGTGGTGTTGAATCTGGTACAATAACTGCCTTAGTTTCATCATAGTCAGTTAATCGTTCTTGTTCAGCAAAGGATGCTTCTTCAGGGTCAAGCACTCCACGTATTACTAGTTGATTATTTGATACTTCTTCTCCCTTCTCTTGCTTGTCATTGATATCCTCCTTGGGTGACGATGATACTCCCTTATCCTTATTATTGATGGAACAACGTCGATCTAACGAACGGTAATGTTCCTCACTAACATCATCATCTGCAAAGTCTTCCTCGGAGGCATTCAAGTCATCTTCCTCGTCGGTGCCTGGCGATGTTGGATACTCTGCCCAATCGACTAAAGAATGCTGCTTCATTAATTCCGTATGTCCCGACTGTACCGACGCAGCTTTGTTCCTTGATGCTGCTTTATTCTTTATCCAAATCGGCACTACTGGCCTCCCTTCCTCCTCACCAACGTTATTATCAACATCATCATATATCGAGAATAAACCACAGCTACCACTTCTCTTACTATAATCTAATCCATTACCACCATTGTATGTTGATGAACGACGGCTAACATCTAGTGTCGAATATCCACCAACTACTGATTCGACTGGATCATAGTTTGTATATGTATCGTAATTGGAGGATGTTACTCCCGTACTTTGACGACGGTATATACTATTATTAAATGATGGTGACTCTTCTTCGACGCCATTGACTGGAAGCTCGGTGTCTTCTATATTAACATTGGGTGTCTCCTCCTTTGACAGCTCCTCTTCCTCTTTCTCCTTTGACGACCGCTGTGGCGATTGGGATGAGCCACTGAACAAAGTACCACGACGGGGTGTATCATCTCTAGTAAAGCTACCCCGTAAATCTCTGTTCATATCATTATCACGAGCAAAGATTGGTGGTGTTTTAGATGAGGTTTCACTTAATCTCAAAGAGTCGTTACGCGGCGTTGTTGGTGTTATGGAATCTTCTTCGGATAATTTCTGTTCAGCAAATCTTTGTCTTATTCCTCCATTGTTGTTGTTGTTGTTGTTGTTGTTAGTATTATTCTTATTGTTGGTAGCAGGCTTTGTGTTAGTGTCAAGTAGTGAAGATTCCGAAGCACTACTAACTAAATCACTATTGTCTAAGTTAACACATTGAGATGAATCAATCAAGTTGTTCCTATCTTCCACCCCATCATCACCATCATTAGTAGTTGTGGTAGTATTAAATGTCAGTGTGCTATTGGAAGAATCAGAAACTGGCATAACATTCGGCATATTATTAGTATTATTATTATTATTATTGTTAGTGGATGTCCATATAGTTTGTAAGGAACATTCGTTAATGTTTATTGTACCCTTGTTGTAGGAGATTGTTGTTGTTGGTAGGTATTCTTCTTCTTCTGTATAGTTTGTCATTGTAAATGAGATATCGTTATTGCAAAAGTTATATCCATCAGAGCTAGCTAGCTTGTGAGTATTGCAATGAAATAAACATAGTATGATATGAGGGCACTTGATTAACACCTATGCTTTCTAAAGCTTAAAATTGTAGATAGATGAGGGTGTATTCTATCAATCACACGAGAAGAGAGGGGGCTGATACTTATAGTGGCTGCTGTAATTCTATCCGGTATCCTTTCTGAGTGTCATTTTGGCATCTTTCATCCCCACTATAGAGTTTCTAGTTAGATGGCCTGCACCCGTTCGGTTCTGTGGCGCTCTCAATGATCGCGAGTGGGGGAGGGGCCCCACGAGTGCCTAAAAACAATCAGCTTGCGTCTATCTATGTGAAACACCATCTTCAAGCACATCGCCAATATTCGCTAAACAGATACTAATACCCTTTGTCGTTTATTATACTGCCTCAGATGAGAAGCCTAAATTTTTATGTGGGATACGTTGAAATACTCTAAGTGTCATACATTGAAGTTGCAATTCCACAACTGCATAGTTGTTTTTTTGTTGTCCTCAAGTCCCTACCTTGAACGAGAGCTCCGAGCGCGATCTTAAAGGGTAAGCGGTATGTGTATCTGACTGAATCTAAATAACAGGCCCACCATTATCTAATAGGATGGGATGCATGGAGCGTAGCGGAATGCATCCCCGCGCCTTAAAGCTGCGCGGTTGATCCAGAAGACAAGCAATACTTTGTTGTTATTATGTACACAGTCTAACTACTCTCCATACTCTTCTGGGATTTTGTGCTCTCTCGTATGAAAACTGATTGCAATATAACAGCGCAAGAGGTCAGTTATCTGGCACATCAAAAGGTCTACACCACTTTTGGTCTTGGTGTCTGATCAGACATAATATGTCGTGATTTTGGAAGTACTCCCCAAAATAGCATGAAAAAAATCGCCCAAGTCTGGAATTCCCCCTTGTTTCCCTTAGGTAACTGCAAGATGACTTTTGGTCTACACCATTATCTGATCTACACCACTTTTTATGTCTGGTCTATACCACTTTTTGGTCTACACTAGATTTTGCCGAAGCTACTCTACACCACTTTTTGGTCTATACCACTTTTCACAATCACCATAATTTGGTGTAGACCAAAATATGGTATAGACCAAACACCTTTTTGTGGTCTATACCACTTTTTGCAGCAACATTTTGGTATAGACCAACTATTTTGCAATATCTACCGTCCATCTACCACTACAAATAACAAAGCTGATAGTAAAAAGAAGGATACAGTCATTGCATTAGTTGTGGGTAGTGCATGGCTTGGTCATCGATCGTTTGTATATTCACCTACCTCTTGGTGGAATTCGTCTGGACCAAAAAGTATTTCTAATTTGGGATATACATGCGTTTGTGTAAGTATGACTATTGTTATACTGTGTTTGATACATGTATGTGTAATGACAATTCTCAACAATATCTTTATTTGGGGTAACATTTACTGCAGATTCGTCATGTAAATCCTATTCGAGGAGGCATTTGCTTTGCATACTCAGAATTAATAAATCTTGTGTGCGTGCAGAGGACGCGTAGAACAATTGTTTAAGTCTCTCATAGTTAGTCTGTCTGAGATACGCCTTTCTCTTGTGAGATTGTCACACAACTCCTACTTCATTCTTCCTGATACGCACGTGCATATAATATCCCGCAAACAATATCTATCCAGTAATCTCAAACATTGATAAACTACTTGCAGTAATCATCATGATAAGCGGAAAGAGTAAATTAGAACGATACTACTACACATCAAATAAACGATTTGAACAAAGTTTAGATATCTATCGTCCATCTACCGATAACAATAAAGCTGATGATAAAAAGAAGGATACAGTTGTAGCCTTAGTAGTTGGTAGTGCATGGTTGGGCCATCGTTCGTTTGTTTATTCACCTACGAGTTGGTGGAATTCATCTGGCCCAAAAAGTATATCTAATTTGGGATATACATGTGTTTGTGTAAGTGTAATATACTTATATTTGCTATGTCAAGAATTGTCTATCTCAACTTTCTATGCTACAAACATTTGTGTTATCATCATTCACTGCAGATTCGTCACCGAGGGTCATTTATGAAAACATTTTCCATACTGACCTTACTTTTCATCACGATAATGTGTCTACTTATAATGACATTGGCTAAAATAATACCGAATGATGATTCATGTATTAGTATATCAGAAAGCATCGTTGGGAATAGTATCTCGAATTTTATAGTTAAATACACATTAATCGGAGAGAACGCCATTGGACAAGAGGGGACATTTCTACAGCTATTCATTTGGGGTTTACTTTTAATTGAACTGGGTGGTATGGACTGTGCAAAGTTTGATGATATGCAAAATGATGTGCTGACAGCATTGGCTTGGCTGAAGTCTAATGAAGATTTGATCGGATTGAAATGCTCGTCTTCTACCAAGAGTGGTGAACAACAAGTCGGTGGCAACAAAAGTACAATGTCAAACAAGCATCAGAGTCGTTTTATATTTGGAGGCTATTCCTCTGGAGGGCACGTGGCTTCAGTTGTTTGTCAGAATCCAACGCTTTGGAAAGAACATAATCTTCCTCCACCGCACATCCATTGTGATTCACTGCTCTTCATATCACCCGTGTTATCTACCAAATCATATCATGATTTGCTGTTAAAGAAGGTATCTTCATTGTCTTCCGCCTCATCGGCATCGCTTCCGTCTTTATCATCTTCTGATACAGGATCCTCTTCGGCATCAGAGCATAATTTATCAAGACAATCGTCATTAGCAACAACTGATGTATCGTCTTTAACATCAACATTATCAACCTCCAAATCACCCACTTGGCTTACTGATCAAGTTGTTAAGGGCGTGTTTGGTTCGGCATCGTCGACAGTACCATCTCCTATACACACATATGAAAAGAGTCCATCTATACCACATGTCTTCGTCGGATGCAGAAATGAAATGTTTGGTATCAACTGGCTCGACATTTTCTTTGCATCCCCGCATTATAGTGAGCTATTGAATAGCATGGGTATAGAAAGTCGGTATACAGCTATAAATTCCGACCACTGGAATATTCTGAATAGTAAGGTGCTGAGTGATTGTTTGAGAATGGAGTTGGATAGAGCATAGAGCATAGAGCATAGAAAGAAATGGATAAGATAAATAAAACTAGTACAGGAGGAATTCAATGTGTATACTCGAGAAGTTACTTTAACATCCGAGTCTAGAGACACATAAACATCCGTGATACTCTGTCAGATGTGATATCATCTGAAGGTTCAGCCGGTATGTCATCTAATGCATCCTCCACATCTAAAATATATCATCGTCATTTGACTCATTCCTTATGCCTCTTGCATCTATTGTTCATCTCTTGATCTATGATTTGATTTCTATCCTTTTCATATAAATTGAATTTACGAAAAATAAAATTGTTGATATTCCTTCAAGCGCATTTCTTCCTCGTGCCAATGGCCAATACAAAGTCCTCCTTTCCCCTCGACGGAAGGGTTGGTGCATCCTTCACTATGGAGACACATCGGTTTGGCCTGTTTCATACGTTTGGCGGAGTCTTCCTGCTGAGTGATCGTGGCGGTTGAACCCCGACCATCCTTCTTTTGTCCACTCTGTACTTCGACTTCTCTCTTCCGCTTGTTATCCCTGGCCTTATCCCTTGCTTGCTGATACAAACCACGCAATGCAGCCTTCTTCTCATGTTTTTGACTTGGCTTAGTCTCACCCTCATCTGCCTCGGTATCCGGGGTAATGAGATTATTGACATCTCTTCCGTCTCCGTCGGGAGATGAAAGGAAACAAAACAACAGTTTCAATTCATCATTATTCAAAACCATGGGATGTACTACCTCTTTTGTTGCAGGACTAGCTTCTGCAATGGGTTGGAAAGAATTGGATCGGCTGCGCAATCCTCCGGGTTTGCATGTCTTGGTGGTGATGCTCTTTGCTTCTTGTGTCAGATCCAACACGTTTGCACTAGTACTTTTCTTACACGAAACTCCATGTGATTGGTAGAGAGTTGAGGTGACACCAAACAATGCACTTGGATCAACAGCAGGAGCAGCAGCAGCAGGAGCAGCAAAGGCGGTAGTGGAAGAAGAACCAAGCGGCTGATTAGCTTCCACTAAAAGTGCTCCCTTCTCTTGAACTTTATCAGGCATTGGTGCTTGAACTTTCTTTGTAGGAGATCCGCTGAGGAATGATGCCATTCCTTGGAATGACTGCCTAGGTGGTGTGACATAACGTGGGTCTTGAACAAGGGCGGTAGAAGAACCAAGCTTGCCATCTACTCCAACTCCGGATCGGGCAGCATTACCCTGAGGAGCTGGTACCTGATCGGACACGTCTGTCTGTGTACATTGTTCACAGTATGTAATAACAGGAGATGTCAACAATTGGGAAGACTGTTTAGCAGCAGGTGGCACCACATGATGCTGAACATGAGCACGGGAAGAAGGATACGGATATACTTCTTCGGAATTAGGAAGAGGATGATACCCCGAGACATATCCGTTTTGTAAATGATTGTGATATCCTGGTAGTGAAATTGAATTCACGCTCTTTTCATAAAAGTTGGGTTCATTGATTGTCCTTGAAATATATAAAAGAAGTAGAGAGATGACACGTGAGTTAGTTTTGATAAACAAATAATAGGAAGGTGCACCTTCTATATTTTTTTGACCTTGTGTTCACATAGTATAGTATAACTCACCTTGGTATCATTTCCCCAATTAGCTGTGGCTTGTCACGTACAAATAAAGCATGATAATATGCACATTGATCATGACCGGCACTCGGCATCAAACAACGCTTTATATATGAAAAAAATGACATAAGATGTGAGCAAAAAATAGGATACACTTATGATGCTATATCATATGTACATGTGCATATCATATGAACACACACCACCACCACTACTACAGTAAACTCACCTTAAATCCCCACATATCGAGAGTTTTATAGAAATCATCCATAGTCATATTAAAACCAACAGGCATTACCACCATTAGCGTAAATCGTTGCTGATCTAAAACCGAAAATGATTTGCCATGTGGCTGCCAAGTAATAGCATCATTAAAACCGGGGGACGACAGTAAATTATGTAGCAATACTAGGAATGGATAACCATTGTTGCAATTGTTAGCGGCAGTACCAATAGCTGGTTGCTGGCTATGGGTAATGGCTGTTATTGCATTGCTGCAATTTTTCTTATCGGTGCATAAGAATGTCCTGTTGTTTTGTTTTTGTTGCGCGTCCATATTGTTAGACCTGATGACAGTAGATAGAGTTGTGTACTTGTTCTTTCCACTGCTAGTAGGATAGGCTGACTCCTAATATTGCAATACTTGGGTATAGTAGTTAGTATAGGCTTCTGCACCAAATGGCAAGAGAAAAGATAAAAGAAGATGGATCCAAAGATACCTCGCGAGGTATCTTGATTTCATCATTTTTCTCAACCAGCATACATAACCTTTTATGCAGCTACTGTACTGCAATACTGCACAATTCAAAGCATCAATTGACTATCAGCGTCACTCACGCCCGGGTATAGATGTCTATAATTGTTATGTAAAAGATTAGTCTCGATAAATACGCGCATCATTATCAATTTCAACAATCTCAACCACCTTCATTTTTTACCAAGTATAATTTGCATGATATAAAAGATTAGTGGACGAATCCATACCCCAATACATTCAATAATGAACACTGATAAATTTGAACGAACTCGACATATTCGGTACTTCACAAACTGTCTTCAAAGTCTACCAGAACAATATACAGCCGCGGATACTAATAGATTAACACTGGTACATTTCTGTGTACAATCTTTAGACATACTAGGTTGCTTACCAACTCATCCAAATTGCTGTGGTAATGTTGATGAAGAAGTTATCTTAGATAATCAAGCAATTATTGAGTGGATATACGGATTACAAACGATACCTACACTGACTGAGAATAATGATGATGACAGTGCAACATATATCGGAGGAGGGTTTAAAGGAGGTACATATCTTGGTGATATAGCATCTTGTAGAAAAGATGATATAGATTGTCCACAACAATACTCAATAGTAGAAGGAGAAGAAGAAGTAGGTCAACATCCATATGATCATTCACATCTTGCAATGACATATGTAGCTATATGCACCTTACTTGCCTTGGGTGATGATTTGTCACGTGTTCATAAAACAGCTATACTACAAACATTACAATCACTTCAAAAAGAAGATGGTAGCTTCATGGCAATATCTTCTAACAATTGCAACAATGAGCAAAATGAAGAGAAGGAAGATGATGATTGTGATTTACGCTTCCTTTATACTGCTATATCGATATGGTATCTTCTAAAATCAACTGACAGTGATAACGATGACAATCCAATAATCAATATCGAAACAGCAACAAATTACATATTATCGTGTATAACATGGGATGGTTCGCTAGGTCTAACACCCGGTAGAGAAGGACATGGTGGATCCACGTTTTGTGGAATTGCCTCATTGTTTTTAATGAGCGTTTTAGATGATGTTATGAATCGTGAGGAATTGAAGGGTTGGAAAGATGATTTGATACGATGGTGTGTATCACGACAATATACGTTACATGAAACTATCTACAGCAATACTATTGAGCATGATGGATCAACGAATCAAGTTGCTGGTATGTGTGGCAGGCCCAACAAGTTAGAAGATACATGCTATTCTTATTGGGTTGGGGGTACATTGCATTTACTAAATGAAGCCCACTTGTTAGATGGATGGGCATTACGTGATTATGTATTATCATGTCAAAGTACCTATGGCGGATTCGGCAAGCTAGTGGGTGCAATGCCCGATGTATTACATTCGTTCTATTCCTTGGCTTGGTTGTCATTGAGTGTAGAACAAGGATGCTGTGAAGAAGAAGAAGAAGAAGAAGAAGAAGACGAGTATGTTAATGATATAGATAATGATGATAAAGGCAACGAGCAGACATCAAAAGCATATAATAATGAGAGAAGACGACAAGTAGATGAGTCATTACATCAGCTTCCTAGATTGGACTGTGCCTTAGGTATATGTTCAAAGCGTATCCATGCCTTGCAAAAGAGGCAGGAGAGATGATAGCTTTTTGGGGTATGAAGCAATATAGCATAACACAAGACACATAGTAAAGTAGAGTAAGCATATATGTGTACTTATGAAAGACGGATATGTGATCAGAAGTAAGGTAAAGAATAGACTTTAGACTCTAAAAGAACTTCTATATACCTTTTAGTTAGTTATTATCCCTTGTCGATACATCAGCTAGAAAAAGTATAGCATAATAGCATCCTTCACTGGTCCCGGTACCTCAATACGGCGGGCGTTCCGATCAGAAGGACTGGTATCATCCGCTTGATCTATCTCAGCCTTCCAAAGAGCAAGTTCGAACAATACTGTAGCCTCTTTGAATTCATAATGGGTGATTAAACGATCAATCTTCTCGAGACTGGCCTTAATTGTACTCCAAGAATAGGTGCAAATGCCTCCCATGGTCCCTCCTCTCAATGCAAACAGCTCACCATCTTCTCTTTCTAATGCACTTTGGATCTCGTCTAGCTTGGCCGCAGACATTTGACCGGCCTCAATAATATCATTCAGACGAGTAGAAAGGGTAGGAAAATCATATCTTTCCAAAGAAAAGCAGCCTCGAAATACATGTAATCCTAATTCCCAGTTCAACTTCCCATTTATCAAAACCCTTCTTAAACTTCTGCAGTCACTAAATGCAGCATTACCAATCTTCTGCACAGTAGATGGCAGGGTAACTGTTTCCATCAGCGGACACTCTTGAAATGCACCTTTGCCTATCACTTGAATGCCTTCATTTAGTTCCACTTCCCTTAATTGACTACAATCTTTGAATGCATAGTCATCAACTTTAGTAATAGTGCGAGATAATGTAATACTTTGCAATGCAGTACTACTAAATGATCTTTTCCCAATAATCTTTAATCCATCTTTAAACAGAACCTCCTTCAAGCCCCTGCAATATTGAAATGCGCACTGTTCAATTTTGATTACGGAGGAAGGTAAGTTGATGCATTCTAATTCACAGCATCCCACAAATGCCTGCCACCCGATAGTTCGTAAACCTTCATTGAATGATACCTTATTCAATCCTCTACACCTATTGAATGACATTTTACCAATCTCAATGAAGGTAGATGGAAACATAATGGATGTTAATGATACACATTGATGAAAGGCGTTTTGACCAATCTTTAGAAGACCTTCATTGAATATAACCTCTCGTAGAAATAAACAATCTTCAAAGGCGTAGTCATAAACCTCGGTAACGTCAGGATGAAATTGCACATGTGTTACATTTTTGGGTACATATTCATCGCCTGTAAATTCAAAACGAACCTCTGAAGATGATCCCTTATTCATTGTCATATAATGGTGT
>Ga0214480_100226_pt1 | contig 28066 bp, 30 predicted proteins | sample M1_20Mar14CPVII9_3_FD_165042 | JGI IMG/M metagenome (GOLD analysis project Ga0214480, IMG submission 165042) | Marine eukaryotic communities from Monterey Bay, California, United States - M1_20Mar14CPVII9sort6BwellE17 | ecosystem: Environmental > Aquatic > Marine > Unclassified | place: USA... | reverse complement strand
TCGTCCTTATCATTATTTGTTGTGTTATCCGCCATATTACTACTGTTATTATTATTAGTATTAGAATCGGTACCACTGCCACTACTACTTAACTTCCTCATCAATTTGACTATCAGTATGATGTTGACCGACAAGCTGTAATAATAAACGATGTACCAATCGTTCAGCTAAGTATGTAGCTGTTAGTATATATGAACCATAGTTGATTGATGATAATCCATTCTTATTGTTTGTTGATATACCATTTGTATTATTTAAGGAGGGGTATATGTTTTGTATCTTTTGAAGCAGATCTACATGCCAATAATCTGAACATGATTGTGATGATGCATTAGTATTAGATACTGAAGATTGTTGAGATGACGTAGTGCTATTATCTGTAGTAGTAGAAGTACTTAGAGATATTTGTGGCGGTACAACATAGGAAAGAGCCGTCGAAAGTAGAAAGCTATTCCACGAGTTTGTCATTTTTTTTCTGGTTTGCAATTGATGTCTATTAGTGTGTGTGGAGAGATAGAGTAAAGTCCCCGTTCGATTATTAGATGAAAAGTAGTAAATATAGACTCTCTATTCGATTAATATATGGAGCCGATGCGATATCCCGACCTGAACATAATACCAACAAATTAATGATGGATTTGCTGGATGGAGGGGAGCACTATTCTGGTCGACCACAGGGTACCTGAAGGATACCGCTGAAATCTTATTTGTGGCTCCGTGTTAGGTATTGTAGGAAGTGTTGTTGCAGTTGTTTGAGCTTTTGTTGTTGAGGTTGGCATATACCTACATTCTAATGAAATAAATAATGTCAACAGCAGAAGAGGCATTAAAACAACAATTAAAAGACGAACGTACCGGATTTGCAATTGTGGTTAATAAATTAGATACTGAAAAGAAGAGACTTGAATCAGAGCTTGAGGAGAAGGACAAATTGATAAGGAAGTTAAGTAGTAGTGGCAGTGGTACCGATTCTAATACTAATAATAATAACAGTAGTAATATGGCGGATAACACAACAAATAATGATAAGGACGAGGAGGATACCACTACCAGTAATCTCTCAGTGTTAATATGCTCAGCAAACATTGGCAACGCAGAACCAACACCGGAATCTTTTAGTCAATGGGTACCACCCAATGGTATTATCAACCCTACAATATCAAGTACTAAATACCCTATAGATGCACTTACCACAGATTCACTAGCCAACAATTTAAAAGAATTAACTAGCAGTAGTAGTGATGTAATTAATACATTAAAAACACAACAGAGTAAACAATTTGATATTATATGTTTGGGTATGCAAGAAGCTGCCTTTGTGGAACCGAAACAACCTTCCCTAAAACGTAAAGATAGTCAGGGTAATAGTAATGTCGATTTAAAGAATTTAGATACCAGCAGTAGTAAAGCTGATGTAAGTGAACGTTCTAACAATGAAAAAGATACAGCCATACCAGGTATACCAGTATTACAAACAGGCGTACAGCCCGTCGATGATACAATTCAACAAATTAATGATGGTATTGTTAAAATTGAAAAGGAAAGTAAGAAGGGTAGTAATAAGATATTTCGAAAGGCTGTCAAGGCTAATATGATTGTGAGAGGTTTGACTACTAGTCAAAGTTTTTATAAATCGTAAGTTTTTCATATGTATGTGTGTTGTTGTTTGTTATTGTATTGTGTGTCGTTGCAACCTGTCTGATATTCAATACTCATGCTATTTCATATAACCTACAGGCCAACAGTACGAGCACACGCCAAGGATGCAAAGGTACAAGAGGGATTCACAGGATCATATGATACACGAAAATTTCTTGAATTAATTGAAAATCAATGCCCGTCGTATAAAATGGTTACGGCACGACTTCGTGGTGAAATGAGATTAATTATATTAGTTCGTGATGAGTTAGAAGGTGAAGTTGAGAATGTATATGTTGCTGGGGAGAATACTGGTATTGGTGGTGTGATGGCTAATAAGGTATGTTCATGTTGAGTGAGACTTTTCGTCGGGGGATTGAGACTTTTGGTTGAGGTTTGTCTTCACTAATACTCAGCATTTGTATATTATTACCCCACTCTTTGTCTACTAATTCAAACACAGGGAGGGATAATTGCAACATTTGATATACGAGGGACACGTCTATCCTTCATGACATGCCATCTCGAGGCACATGAGGGTGAAAACCACTACAAAAATAGAAATTCCAACCTGGCAGAGATCTTCCAAGGTGCCAAAACTGATCCTAATTATAACTTACATGATGCCACAATCATATCACATCATATGTTTGTTTGTGGTGATTTAAATTATCGTATCAAGTTGGATACTGGTGATGAAGCAGCAGGTGATGGTAGTGACAAGAAGAAGGATTTGAAGAAGAGTAAAACAAAGAGAGTAGTTGGCAAAGTTAAGAAGAGTATATCTAGTAAGGCATCGCGTAATTCAATATCAAAGGGTTCAGAAAGGGAGGGAGATGACATCCTAAACATGTCAACAGAAGACATTAATGCGGGATATCCATCAGCGGGAGTCTCATCCCCAACAGCCGTCGCCAACGGAGAGGAGGAAAAGACTGCACACGAAATTCACTTTGAAAAGGCAAAGGAACTTGTCGATGCAGAGGATTGGAAGACATTGAATGATGGTGACGAACTAGCCAGTGCCTTGACAAAGAAGGAATGTCTAGCCGAATTTACAACACTGCCATGTAATTTTCCTCCAACATTCAAGGTAGCACGATGTGAGGGATATGAATATAACGAGAAACGCACCCCTAGCTATACTGATAGGATATTGTGGAAGAGTGCCGATGGATTGAAGGATAATGTTGTTCCGTTCTTGTATGAGCCATGTCCAGAGTTTATTACCAGTGATCACAAGCCTATTCGTGGTGGGTATTCAGTGAAAACAAATACTGGGTGAGTCATTATTCGGTCTTTCCAATCTACAAGTACATAATATGTTCTCATTTTATATCTCATACTACCACATTACACAGACCACCGGAAAAGGCACAATCAATACAAAAGATGGATTCTGATAAGCACAACGAACGTCAGGTACATTTGTTGATATCGGATATTAAGTGTACCAACCTACCGGTCATGGATAATGAGATCATGGGAGGCCTATCCGACCCATACATTTTATTTGTATCATCGCCCAAACCAATATTGTGGAAGAAGGCATGGCCATCTACCAAGGTCATTAAACGTGAATTAAACCCCGTCTGGAAAGAAGATATGCATTTGATGTTAGATCATGACTCTTGTCTAGATGCCTTTGGTAACATGTCTTTAGTTGGGTCTATGCTCTTTATGACCGTCATGGATGAGGATTTCTCAAGCGGTGATGATGTAATTGGAACAGTGGCATTGAGTATGAATGAATTGTGTTCTGAATTGGAAATGAAACAGAATAATAAGTCCTTTAAGGATTCAGTATCGTCAACTGTGACGTCGTCAAGTAATCCAGTTCAACAGACTGTAATCTCAAGACCCATTCTACGGAATGGTCTAGAGTTTGGTATGTTGGAATGTACTGTCTCGGCAGCTTACTTAAATGCAAAAGAGACAAAGGCATTCCTTAAACGAGCACGAGGAAAGAAGGTTAGATCAAAGACAAGAGGTGAAACTTTGACAAACAAAATCTTTGGTAAACTCCCTCCACTCATTAGATTCTAATAAGTGATTGTGTGTGTAAATGTATGTATAATATATGGTTGCAACACGAAGAGACGAGCGGATGTAGATAAAAAGTTTCGTAATGTGCTTCGTGTCAGTCAATTCTCTTTTAAGTTAGTTAAGATGACTGATCTGTTACATATTCATATAGATAGGGTACTTTGTGCACTTCATCTTTGACATTGTCGATTGAGCATGGGAATAGTTCCTTAGTATATCCGAGCTTTGAGTACTCTTACTTGTGCAATTCCCACGGGACAAACTGGCGATTAACCCTCCTTTGCTTCTGTAGTGGAGATGTATGGTGTATTGTAATTGTAGCGTATGTTAGTGCTACTATTACTACTTTCATATAACGAGCTACCTCATTGCCTCTAGATTATTCGCCGGTCAGTGCACCCTTCTGATAATTAATTTTGGTGCCACTCAGAGCTCATAAAAACGACGTAAACACAAAAGAAGTATAAGTATTTTATGCTACAGCTGCACCTTTACGTTACTCTTTTACTATTCACTATTCAATATATCAAGCTGGCGGCCACGCATGCATTAGTGTAATATCCAATATTATCAAATTGCAATAACCCTAACGAATTATAATTATAAGATATACGTAATATCAAACAAGATGCCACCCAAAAAGAAAAGAGGACGTAAGAAACAGCAAAAGCAAAACACTAATATAGTATCATTACCTGCAGGTACTGCAGGCATTAACCTTTGTGATAGAGATTTACAAGCCCGTGTATTCAAGAAGAATATGAAAGATGTGCCACCTGAGGAAGTCGTTGAACGTGTTCGTAAAGGGATGGGTTTGTCTACGCATATCATTTGTGATTTGTTAGCAACATCTGGAGGGAATAACACTCACCAGAAATATCTATTGCGGTTGATTGACGCGGGCCTTATTTCTACGGTATTGGCTCTACTTCAGCGTTGTGAGTCGGAGACATTTGATCATGTGATCGAAACTGACGGGTACGTATACAAGTATACACGTGATATGCTCAATAAAATTTTAGTAACACTTTTCTAACGTTTCTCTTAGGATTTGCGCCTTGTAATTGGGAATAAAGTAATCAATTACCCTGAAGAAAAGATGGAGAGTGTTGTAGATGAACCTGGTGTATGGGTAGTATTACTAATCAATGTTGCAGGCTCACTTGGCCTTGGAAATAAACGCCTTGACGAAGTTCGCATGCAGATTGCATGTGATATGGCTCCTTTGGTCAACTGTATGTGTGACGACGTGAAACGTGAGCTGTTCCAATCAAAACAGTATTGGTTTGGTGCTATTAGACCCTTTGTGCAGCTTGTTTACTCCCTTGCTGAGTCGGATAATACTGTGCCTGTGCTGATGGGATATGATGGGGTAAGAGAGCTGATGGTTCAATCACTTTTCTGGGGAGTACACAGGCAAGATATTATCGCAGAGGCTGAACCGTTCAAAGAGGTTATGCAACCAGATGCATTTGCATTCATTGCTGATTATGCCGGTGCAGCTTTAGTACGTGTTCTCAAGAGCTATGAAAAGGAAGGGGAGAACAAATTCTATTTCGAGGGCAAAGGGAAAGAATTGAACATTAGTATTGGAACTACTCCTATTACAAACAGGGCATATGACCCTTCGTGCGGTTCAATCTTTATATCGGGATTGGTCAGTCTTCTCAAAGGGGATAATACAAATGATATTCTTACAAGTCCGAAATTCTTCAACAAAAAAGATACCCGAACGTTGGTTACATTATTAACAGGTAAGGCATCTAGATCTAGTTGGTGCATATGATATGTCATTATTTTCATTTGAAGCACATACTAAATCCCTTCTGATTGTTATTATCAACAGTTGGAGGCTGTGTGGATAAAACAACGATTGAAGAGATGATTGATTTGGGAATGAACTACACCTTTGGATATGAGCAGGCCAATTGGGTTACCAAAACAGCTAGTGAGATGACACACGATTTCGAGAAAGAAGGGAAGTGTTGTCCAAAGGACAGATTCGTTGCAACGGCTGTGGAAGCAGGTTTGCTTGATATGCTCTTGAAGTTTCTACTTGCCTATGGTGATTATCCGAACAATATGGAGTTCTTGGTTGTCATGTCTTTTAATATTCAAGCATTGATTGGAGTTGCCTTTTCAAAGCACACATCAAAAGCAATTCGAGCTGTTAGGTCCAAAGTCTTGGCGGCATTACAATCACCACAAATCAAACGCTTGAATAATAATGGTGCATGCAAGATGGTCGTTGAAAACTTACGTTCTCTAGTTAGTATGAGCAGTAAGAGTGATAGCAGGTCAGAGCACAGCGGAGACTCATTATGCAACCATTGCTCGAAGAACCTTTCGAAAGATGAAGAACGATACTGCTCAAAGTGCAAGACAGCAGTTTACTGCAGCAGAGAATGGTAAGCATATTTTTGCCTGTGTTATGACTGTTATCTATCTATGCCTCTGACAAGTCATGCCTTCTTTCTTTAACAGCCAAGTAGCGAACTGGAAAGAGCACAAGGCAGTATGCGGTGTCCTAGGCAAAGGGGCCAAGACTATCAAGGAGAATGTTTTTTAGTGAGTTAATAATGTTTATATCATTTATACCTTGACTTCTTTTATCTTACCATCTCACCTTCGCCTCAAATTCTAGACATGGCTAACAAGTTTCTCGAGGAAAATGTGTCCAATGTGGTAATGGAAGCAACTCTTAGAGGATATGATATTCTTGACTGCGTTGTTGAAGTCAACTGTATTGTAGAGAATCACATTGAAGTGCGTCGTATTGATGATTACTATGACTCGCACAAGCAAGCAGATGGCTCTCATGAAGAAGAAAGACGAAAGTACCGTTCAAATCTCAAGAGGCACAGTGGTGTGGTCGGCTTTTTCTTTACATTTGGTGATGGTGTGAGACATGTGATCATGTTCAAACGCTCTTGGAAGGACTTTCAAGCTACGCAGCTAGACAACCTGCCCCTAACTCGAGAGGACTTGAAGAACCCCGAAATCACAGAACCACTTCTTGCTAAGGTTCAAAAGAGCTACAAACTATGAGACTATATGTAGATAAAGACACACAAAGTATATACTAATTGACCAAGCTATCAAGATAAGCAATCAATTCTCTTTTAAGTTAAGAGAAGAACGATCATTTCCCACACTACTGATCCAACTTATTTTGTGTTGTTTGTATTTATGTACAGTACCAACCTAATACTGTCAGCACAGCTTTCTCTTTTCTCTCCACTCCTTACATAGCACTAACAACTTGTCGATTAAATTACGTTGTTTCCACATTTGTAATACCAATAAGATTATGTTATACCAACACTACATCGATATGTACTTGCTCAACCACATGACGTTACATATTATAACAGATAGATTTGCAACTTTCACATTTCACCTACGAAGGGGTACTGGTACCTGTATCATATTGTTATTCCAACGACTACCCAATCCTCCTCGAGAATTATTAGATCCAAGAGAAAGTGTTTCTCTTAGACTTATATGAGACATCATATATAACATACGTGTAGGATCAGGTGGTGGCTGTAACTGGCTCGGCAATACACCGAATACTTCTTTGCATAGTAAAGACCATAATTCATTATTATTTGCCAATGTACGCCATGACCGAGAGACACAAGCACATCGAGAGAGTGTTTTAGCGTCGCAGAACTGTAATATATGAGGTACAACGTCAGAAATCAATTTAGGTAGACCATTGCAACTGTTATTATTACTCGATGGTACTGTCAACATCAATCGACGCTTTTGATACTTATGTAACAGCGGGGTAGATAATGGACGAGGAATGAAAGGAACCTATGTGTACACCCATCCATAGCCCAAATATTCAACAAGAGAGATTGAGTGCATATAACCACGGACATTGTCATGTAGGTATTGCAAAGAAGAGGAAGAACAATTTTCAATTCATCAGTTCTTGAGTGTGACACATGATACTATGCACAAAATATTCCACTGAAGAATTGTACTTACCAAAGCAAGCCGATCATCACCCTGTCTCTCATCATTATTATCATCCATATTGCAATCCAGTTTCATCATTACAATCGTCATCGTCAAATATTATGAGCTCACCAACTGCCAACATCAATGAAAGATCGGCATTTTTTGAAAAGAATTTGTTGTCAACACGAGGTATCCTTGGGTATCCTGGCCTTCCCTCGATCGCCTGCCTCCCGGGTCGGCTTCAGGAACACATACGCCCCATCATCAAGTGCAATCATGGGGATAGAGCTGATCATTTGTTGATGTATGGCTCTACACAGTCAACAAACATGGATAGAGATGCTGATCTAGTTATGTATGAGTTCTGTTTTAGTTTACACAAGTCGATACATATCCCTGTGAGTGAAACACTAGCTATTAACTGGGTATCAAGAAATGGAACCCCTTTTCCTGGCCAGCTTTATCAAGCACGAATGCTAATATTAGGTGCGTTGAATAACTCATAGACTGTCCAGCTACCGCCTTTGCCAAAGACGCCCTTCTCTTCTCTTAGGAACTTACATAGATTTGCGGTAGCTTGTTTGAACACAGCATCCACCACCCTTGTTCCCTTCGTGATATGCTGGAGTGGCGTTTGATGAAAGACCATACATGCTCGTTCTTTCACTGTAGAATTCTCATTCATATCCATTTCAACTCCTCGGCTGTAGTCAATATCTTTATCCCACATTTTCCCTGGTTCTTGTTTGCCTGTCATGTTTGTCTTTGCCAAGTGACACCAACCTGGTATGTTGGCGACATTGATTTGTAAGTTATGACGATGTAATATAACTATAAGAAAGAAGCAACAAAGAAAGTTATCTCTACTTACCCATATCGAAGCAATTCTCACCTCCCAACCTTATATCATTCATAACAGATGGATTGTTGAACATCATATCACGATACTGCAACCAAGTCTCAACTTCTAGTAGAGGTGCTTGTACCTCCACTATTGGTACCTCTGCAGCAATTATCCTTGCATCAGTTTGATATCGAAGTGTAGTCCAAGATGTACCCGGCTGATCAACACTAGCCCCAATCATTCCTGGTTGTGATATCTTCGGCTTCATAACATTAACATTTAACCAAAACGCTTGCCAATTAAGTGAGTTCAATTGAATATCGCCATCGATAAACCAAATGTAATCATAGGTTTGTAACCTCTCTTTATCTGCATGTAGAACCCAATTGTAAATCTTCTTTGGATTTGAGGATGTATCTCTTATATCGACATCTACAGTATGTTGATGTCGAATATGACTATCAACTATGATGTCAGCCGTTTCATTCCTCGAAGTAGATAGCTTTTCAATCTCTTCCCTGAGCTGGTCAGCATGATCCAACGACCGTGCAAAGAGCATAAAATCTGCCTCAACTCTACTGAAATAATTAGTATTATATGAAGTGAGAGCTGTTGTTGTTGTATCATTCATGCATAGTAAGTAATTTGGAAAGATACTACTGTTAATCTCATATGGATCGGGTATACTACTACCATTATGCCTATTGAGTTGGTTGCAATGTGATTTAGACTTCTCAAGTAGATGTTGCTGAGTTTGTTGATCTAAGTAGAATGATTTGACATGTGCTACATCAGCTGCAACTATCGATGTTTCTGAGGGTGATACCGTCCGTGTAATGAGCACTCGAATGGGAGACGACGACGACGACGACGATGATGATAAAGTTATATTAGTATCGAAATTCGTCGTTCCATCACCTTGATCGAAATACAATATAAATAATGCAATTGTGATAACCACAAAGAAACCCAATTGATGACGGAAGAAGGAGAAACCCAGCTTGAGTGTTGGCTTATTGAAGAATATAGTATCCCGCCGAGTTTTACTTGGAGACGAAGGCTCAAACTCGGACGTTGCAGTAGTCATCTATTACTATTGTTATCCTTTTTTTTAATGTTATTAAATAACCAATAAATAGCTATACATAATTTGCACATATAACTAGGTTTGACATTACGCTTATACTGCATTGCGGCACCCCCATACCCGTGCAATAGGCAGGCCATACGACTTGTTCATCATGTGTACTGATGGCGGCAATTGGCAATGGCGATGGCCGTCATACCAACGGTACAATTTTTCACACTTCCCACCAACATCTATCCGACTAGATAGTGTCGGATAATCAAAGAACACCCAAAGCCCAAAAGTCTCTGGAACCCAACTCGAGCCTATCTTCTACTGTTACTCTGCTTAATAACTCGTATTCATACTCACAAAAATTGACTCGCACACACGATGAATGTCAAGCGTATTTCAAAGAGCACCAAGCCCTTTGATGATATTGATAATCAGACTGGATTGCAAATAGATACTCGTTATGATATATCTACTAATGATCGTCGATCGAATGATATTGATGAAAGAGATGATACCACGGTTAACTTATTAGAAGGAAAAGAAGAAGTATCTTTCTCTTCTTCTTCTTCTCCGATCATTAGAAGAGATATCAAATGTATAGTTACTATTGCCACTGTTCTTAACTTTCTTGGCGGTAATAGTACAATAAATGCACCCGAAGCAAAAGAAACAATAGTAGCACAGTCTACACCATTATCATTCCATACGGCAAAGTCTGATGACATCGCATCAGTAAGATGCGGCAATCTGAAATGTTTTGTAATAATGGAGAATAGTAATGTAACAACAAACAGAGGCTATGTTATTGCTCAAGAGAACAGGACAAAATCGGGAGAGGAGATGGGTTTGACGAAATCAAAGCTCGATGATGCATGGATAATTGCATCACATATTCACCACAAGTACAATCTATCAACACTTCTTTTGCAACCTGCTGAGATGATTTCAAAGGATGTACAGTTTGTCGACTCGCTCAATAAAAAACTCATACATCAAAGGGTCCCAACACGGAAGATGCAAGGCTTCAATGCAAACAAACCAATAACGTACAACAATCTCTAGTTATTCCTGAACCAAACTTCTTCTGGCATTATCAATATTCAGTAGATATCAAGAAGTTACTTAACGTTAAATCAATCTATACAGACTTTGTACAAACCATGTCCGAGACTACAATCAATTTAAAGAAACGTTGCAACAAGATGTTAATGCCACAAAGCAGTTGCTGTTAGACAATAGTTATCCATGCCTACTAAATGATTTTCAAATTATGATAGACTTCAAGGGTCGTATTCATCATATTGACTTGGATAGGTGTTTTGATGAACAACCAAAACAACTCGATAAGGATACTATCATTCGTTTTATTGATACTCTTGGTATAAGGTATTCATCAGCAGTGGACAAGTTGAGGCACAGATAGACCTCCTAATGAACTTAGACTCTACATTATTCAAGAGAGTATTATGTAACCGAGGTTCCTGAGTTACTGATTCTTCTACTTTGTTGTTCCTACTTTTACTTGTCAGATTAGATTAGTTATCTAATCTAATAATGACAATGCGACACACTACTCTACACATCTGTATACACTAAACACGACACCTCTTTCATTCTATCTCTAGTTTCTTTCAGCTTCTGCTGCTCCTCTCCTTTTTAATTCCATCTGTAAGTGCTGCCAACTATCCACAGCCTCAGTCGATACCATACCTCCCGTGATCTCATCCAATGCACGGCCAGTATAAATTCTTCTTGCGATCTTAAGGTCATCCCAAAACACTGTCTTTTTCACAGGTAGTACCTCCTTTAATCGAAACATACCGGCAGCGCCAACTGCAACCATTATGACATTAACGACCGTCAAGGCTAAAGAGAGTAAGCCCATGTAATGATATAACTCGTCTTCCTCTTCTAACTTTAATAGCATCTGGAAACTTTCTTCGTCATACATATACTTAGCCGAGATTGTAATCCATTCTTCATTTTGAATAATAGCCATGAATAACAACATGCCGCAGTTTACTTTATGCACGAAAGAGAACAGCATATGCGATGGATGAGGAAAGACTAGTAAATCAATTGTAATAGGATATATGCACAACAACAGTATGAGTATCTCTCACCAGCGGGAGGCAGCAAAGAAGCGCTAATCGCCACACCAACTAAGCTAGAGGTTGAGTCATCCACCACCGATAAAGCAACTCCCAGTCCGCTAAAGAAGGCGATCGGACTATAGACACGATAGAACACATGAGTATTGATTCATATTGAAAAGTGTATGAAAGTAGAACAGATATAGACTTACATTCCCGCATAGAATGTTGTTGGAGATCCACGGCCCAGCATTTCGTTGGTAGGCCACTCTTTTGCCATATCAGTCCAGGCACAGCATCCACTAGCAATAAGACCCAAGACAATACATAGCAGAATTGACAACAGCTCATTCTTCATCGACCGTTTGATGAGTGGTACGTCCCAAATGATCATACCACTATATAGAGAAGAATTAGCGTTAGAGCTTATAATACGATACGAGCATAAAGATGTGAATAAATAATAAGAACACTTACTAGGCCATTCCAAGTACTATGAAAATAGAAGTGCATAAGATGTGAGCATTAGTCGATGTAATATTATGTATTGCAATAGAAACGTATTTAACTCACCTGGACCCATAATCGGAGATAGTAACATACTACTAATGACAGTTGTGGCACTATCAGTAGCTAAGCCAATAGCGGCAACGATACTAGCAACTATAATCAAGACTGTATAGTTAAAATCCCAATCGACGCCATCACTAATTTTGTCATGCATACGTTTAATACGTTCGATTTGCTCCATCGACACATTGCCTGTTGTTGTACTACCTCTGAATATGTTTCGTATATCTTGTGCGTTAACTCTTCTAGTATTGTGAGTATCTCTTGTGTTTGTATTTGATAGCAAGCTCCGCATTGGACTCTTTGTTGGGGTGGTGGTTTCTTCTTCACAAGTTATGGCTGACATTGCATGATGCTCTTGCCTCGTTTGGACTGCTTGTACATCCATGTCAGAATCGGAGGAGGGACCAGTTTCTCCAGCTTGAGTGGAATTGCTATTCCCCATCGTATTGACACCAATATAGGCCTATTGTCAATTATATCGTGTGGCATGAAATTAGCTTTGTACTAGGATACTGAGAACGAATTTTCTTGTCACTCATTCTCACTTGCAAACTGAACTTCCCTCGCTCACAAACCACCCAACAACAACATACACAAGAGGCGTCTATGGTTATACATTGAGCACCCCTTACAGCAAACCATACTAAGAGTATAAACGATTCATAGTTGCCAAACTTCTTGCAAATGAGGAGATAAGGTAACAAAAGTATATTCAACAATAGCTGAAATAAAATAACAATCATTTCATGTGGCAAGCCATGTCACCACCAAATACAATACCAATAAGCCAAACTGCAATGCCGCCATCAAGTGGGGGAGGAACACATACAACAACGATACCAAATGGTGATGGCTCATCGACAATATATGTACATCACATTGGAGGTAGTGGAGCACCCCCTCAAGCTCCACAATCTGCACCATTACCACCCCAACAACAACCACAGATGCAAATGCCACAAGTAATGCCAATACCCTATCCAATGCCAATGCCAGCGCCTACACCAGCACCGTATCCATATCCATACCATCCAGCTCCAGCATCCTACGGTAGTCCATTTCAACAACAACAGCCAACAGTAGTAGTATTAAAACAAGATGAAAAAGAAAAGAAGAAGAAGAAAGCTAAAACTCCACCACCGCCGCCGCCGCCACCTCCACCACCCCCATCACCTCCGCCTCCACCAAAGAAACCACAAAAGTTTTCTAAATTTGCAATAACATCAGTAGTTATGTTTATATTAGGTCTTGTATTTGGTGTTGCATGTGTAGTGGGTACATACAATGCAGAAGATTTACGTACCTCCGGATTAGATGACACGACACATGATGAATTTACAATAACACGTACAGTGGCATTAGGTACTGGCGGTGCTGGCACATTATGCTTCACATTAGCATCACTAACTGCCTTTTACGCTGGTATGAGACATAAATCCAAAGGATCAGGGAAAGGACATGTATGTTTAGGTGGATTAGTTATTGCCGCTTGGATCATATTCTGTTTAACTTTCATTACTAATTTGATCATATTGATAATGGCATTTGATGGTGAGACACCGATATATCCCGAGGTTGTTTGGAGTGCTTTGATAGGGAGTATGTTAAGTTGGATGTTAATGTTTGGTTATTCAGAAATGGCGCGGAGACGGTATGTAGTATGAAATAGAACAAGGAGGAAATAAAGAAGAAACTATCTTGGATAGTTGTATAAAACTGTATATTAATTTACATTACTCATAATTATGACTGCCGTGTTTAAGCTATCTGAGTCTCGTATACCGGAGAATCTTCCATCTCCAATTCCTCTCCTTCTTCTCTAGCTTCAGCAGAAATCTCAGACTCGTCCTTCCTATTGTCCATCCATTTCCTAGTCTCGACAAGATATATTGATACTGTTATAATCATCAAAGCTACTCCGATATATTCAAGCAAGCTGCTCATCCCCTCGCCTAACACAAGAGACGATAGAATAATCGAACCTAATACTCTAACTGAAACCCAGCTGCTATAGAAACCCGGGCCTAGTATACGTACTAGTCTGATTTGAAGAGTACTTGCAAATGAATAAACGCCAATACTAATCGTACACCATGATAGCAAGGACTTGGGAGTGAATGGAAGATACCTAAATGCTCTCCAACTCGATGGATTTGTAATCAAAGTATATAATAACGGTAGGACACAGTTGAATATGTTGTTGGTTTGTACAATGTGTGTAGGTGTCAATATATGTTCCGTTTGTTTCATTAATATTCTGGCAAAGGCTGAGAAGATTGCTGATAGGAGTTGTAAAGAGCATCCAATGAGATTGTCTCGAGATGATATACTACTGTCTCCATCGTTGTTAGACTGACATATTGCAATAAGGAAGCCACCTAATCCTGAGAGTATGACTGTTGGCCAGAGTAATGGTGGAAATGGGCTTTGAAGAAGAATTCTATCCAACAAGGCAATAATGATTGGTGTCAAGCTTGATATGAGTGCTAAGAAGAATGAAATGATGAGAAATAGACTTGTACTCATTGCAAACATATCAGGATTATAACTAAACCAATATGAAACTCACTGATATTATATGGATAAGTGTATTTGGAGCTTGCGATGTTTGAGCTTGCCCTAGTAGTCGATACAATTGCAAATAAGAGAGTGTATTTGATCTTTTGTCTTCGTAATTCACTTTCAATCATATGTTTAGCCTCACTACTGTGATTTCTATCATGGTTCTGCTGAGATGATGTTACAGAAAGTAATGATGACTGCTGATATGTTGATTGCAAGTTGTCGTTGTTTGATATGATTGATTCGTCTGTATCGTTAGACCCATCACTCGAATCAGGATCGCCATCATGGCCGCCATCAACCAAATATGTAGCACCTACACCCAAAGAAGTATTCGTAGAAGACAAGCTACTATTTATGGTGTCATTTTTTACACACCATGAATTGATGATACCAATCAAATATAGAAATATAGCCGCACTTCCTTTGGCGGAGGAGAGTAATGTTTGACTGTCAAATTTTGCTGGTTCGGCGTATACTTGAAGGTATCGAGCGGCAACATGTAATGTAGACCAACTAGCGTGATTGAATAACGTTAGGAGTAGCAGTTTATTTGTTCTGGTAGCTTGTGTTGTTGTTTTTGTTTCCATTATAGTCTGTCAACTATTCATTGCAAAAGATAATGATCAAATAAATCCTCACTCCAAAAGATATGAAAGGATACCCGCCCCCTCCTATAATTGCCATATGTATCGTCCTAATTCTTCCTCTTGGTAGTATACTACTTATTACAGCAAAGCAGCTGGTGGTATTACTAGATATATACTCCTCATCCTCAATAATATCCATTCAAATAGAAGGAGGGCGTTTCAAAGGGGAGAGGATACCGCTAATGCTCTGCAAAAAAAATGACAACCAATCAGATGGTTATGGCAGATGGTGCAATCAATCTTTGCTACTACTACTACTACTACTACATTACTACTTGTTTGCTATCAATCTTTGTTGCTATCATGACTCGCTTTTCTACCGCCACCATTGCTATACTCCTCAGCGGAGCTAATTCTACGTCGGCTTTCACGCCACAACTACAACTACCAGTGTTTCGTAGCATTTATTCTCCAAGTGCAATTGCAAACGAAGACACCGATTTCGATGCCCCAGTTACTGTAGCTGCCAAACCTATTGAACTTGATCATGAAATTGTTGTCGTCGATGATGAATGCTACCTTGGAAAGTATGGTCAGTATGATGAGTGTGTAGACTTTGGTAAGTTTGTGCACATCATGTGTCATTTATTATTATGTTCTTATATCTTTGAGATTTGAGTTATGTCTCTGATATGCTCTGGAATGTGTTCTAACCTACATATTATACAAATACTAACGTCGTTATTATTTAGACCCCAGTCATGACGCTGTAAACAGGAAGGCAGAGAGTGAAATGCCAAACTTTTCTTCTTTGAAGGATGAGATTAGTAGTTTCTTTAGTAATATCTTTTCTAAGAACTAAGTTGATCTAAAGGGGTCGAAGTAGTGATGAGTTGGAAATTGGAAAGTTAATGTTGTGAATATGAAGATATGTGAATCAGCCACAGAGTATGATATGAGAATAGACAAATGGTCAGAGACAATGTAAACAGTTTCGAAGAACAAAATACTCTTTGCGGAAGCGAGAATAATAGCTAGCTTGGGAATAAGAGAGACATTCTACTTAAAAGATACAGGGATTGGAATTCTCTCACAAATACCTGATTGATGAAGAGAATCAAAGCTAAGGCTAAATTAGGAAGATACCCCATGTATTGTATAGAGGAAAGCTCTATGTTTATATAGCTCAAAACTGTATATTCAACAGACATTAAGTGTCAGTATATATGTACTATGCATACATATATTCACATTCAGAGCTCGGCGACTTCCTGAGCTTTGGAAACAAGTACGATACTTCCTTGGCTATTATGTAACTTTCGAGCTACTTTGAGATCATACCAAAACTCTTCTTTCTCGATTGGTAACACTTCCTTGAGTCGAAACATGAGTGTTGCACCACAAGTTACCAATACAACATTGGCGACTGTTAGAAGTAATGACATGACTGCCAGTTGACTATAGTTGGGAGTTGATTCATTATACTCTTCTTCATCAAACGTCAGCTTAAAGTCATTCCACCATTCACTATCATTCTGCATTGCCAATATCAATAACAAACCAGAATTAACAGCTGGTGGAATGATCGAGGCACTAACTGCCACACCGACAAGTTTTGACATTGTATCGTCGAATACAGTAAGCGCTACACCCATACCTGTTAAGAATGCAATTGTAATACCACTGTAGAATGATGATGGTGTTGCTCTGTTTAGCATTTCATCAGTAGACCAGTCGTCAGATTGGTTTATTGGTAATGCGGTGCCAATAAGACCTTAAGAAGTAAACGAGAGGATACACGAAATGTGAGATTAGAAAATACACACATCATCCTCAAATCACATCCCATAAAACAGATAACAACTTACAAATCAATAAACCAATAATAACACAATAAACTAAACTCAAAATGATATTCTTCATCTTTCTAAATACAACTTTAAAATCCAATAGTAATATACCATATACTAAACTAACTATTTGATTTATAATTGGTGACAATAACATACCACTAATTATAATCATATTACTATTGTTTGAGGATAGTAATCCAATACCGGTAATTATCGCTGCTATTGACAATAAAGTAACATAGTTAAAATCCCAACATTTAGTATTGTATAATAGTTTGGTATGGATGTTTTGAATACGATATAATTGTTCTAATGATATTTGATTATCGTTGTTATTATTATTATTATTATTGTTTGATGATGTTTGTTCAATATCTGACGAGGTATCCTCCTCAAGTGGTGTTGGTGGTGATGTTGCAATTGTATTATTATCGGTATTATTTGGTGTTGTTGGCCTGCTATTCTTCTTCTTCTTTGTGGTATTCTTAACTACTGGTGTTGAGGCCGAAGATACTTCATTATCATTATCTCTCACTGTAGTTGTTGATAAGTTACGAATTACATTATATGATGTGGGTAGATATATTGGAGAACTTGTTCTAGATGAAGACGGCGTAGTATTACTAACAGTTGGAGGAGGAGAATTTATAATTACATGCTCAACGCCAATATTCTTTAATGTAGATGAGGCAGGATATAAACTGTTGTTACCATCGACTGGCATTTCCACATTTTGGGAGCTTGATGTGCGTATATGATGCTGTGATTCCAAGTCCATACTCATTATGCTATTATTGCTTTCCAATATTGTATTCATCGTGATGTTTGGTTGATAGAGATTATCATCTATTGCAAATTGCAACACTCTCAGCTTTTAGTAAATTTATGACTACCTAGACTACTCTCCGAACCCAACACCATTTGTGGTATTAGACGGAGTATGATGGAGTCATGCATAATACCATTACTAAGGTAGAGGGTCGGAGAGGACTTTGTTGTAATAGCGCAGCGCGTTGGACATGATGCACATTTTGTTTGACTGGCGCGACGCAACTCTCACTCACTTAAATGCACTAAATCGCCAAAATACGCGTTCAATTCCCATGGCGTTAGCCACCATCAATCTCTCGACTAGCTATATTGAAGTCTATCGTTGGCAGCATTGCAATCAAGGATCACTACATGAAACATCAATATTATGAGCAGTGCAGAGAAGAGTAATGGTAGTACTGCTTCCGCCATAGAAGTGACCTCAACAAACGACGGCACGATGGTATCCTCTCAAGACAACAATCAGTGCACATCACAACCAATCGACATGAACAACATACAATACACACCTGAACTACTATCACGGTATATACACTATTACAAGACTGGACAAGATATCAATAACCCCAACATCTCTTCTACTACCAACCCCTCTTCTGATACTCCATCCACTGAACAACAACAACAACCAAAAAAAAAGAAGAAGAAGAAGAAACATCAAAAATTAAAACATATACCACCACTCCAACTAGCAACACGTCGAACAATCCAAAATTGTTGTAAGACATCTAATTTATCATTAGCATTGATTACATTTTATAAAGCATTAGTTGATTTAATATATATTGATGGTAGTGTCTTTTACCAATTATTGAACTTATGTGAAAGTGGAGGTAGTGGTAGTGGTAGTGGGGATAGTAGTGGGGATACGAGGAAGAAAGTACATGTTGGTACCCCCAAAAATAGTAAGCGTGATGATAAGATACAAGATGTTAGTACTACTGCTAATGTATGTAGCAGTGAGATCACTGAAGCTACCAACGACAGCAAATCATCATCAATCAAAATCACATTGCTACAACGTATAAACCACGCCACAACAATCCATGAACTCCTCTCTTCCTTACAAATACCATTAATTGAACAAGCTTACACTGCTTTAATCAGATTAAGCGTACGTAATAATGCTTATATCAAGGCAGAGATGTATTTAAAAGAAGCGGAAGGTACACAACAGTGTAAAGTCAAGTTACGATTGTATAGTACTTTATTACGAGGTTATTGTGGTGACATTCCTTCTTCTTCTTCTTCTTCAGATGATGATGATTCGAATGATGATATCTCTTCTAAAGACGAGAAGCAAGAGAAAAAGTGCAATAACAAACCAACTAAAGAAGGATTAATAAAAGCATTAGCAACATGGAAAAGATTATATGATAATAGTGGCGGAATGTCAACGGGTCATCCTAATTATGCCAAACTGAATTCTAACAACTCAAATAATAGCAAGCTTGCAAGTGCTGATAATGGCAAGTCTGCAGACAGTACAAGCGCTAATGAAAAAGATAGCAACAAGAATCAGAAACAACAACCTCAAGAGACAATATCATTATTCGGTGAGGGTATATCACCAAAGATAACATTATCCGAAGTAGAATATACATCCCTACTCAAAGCTGCTACAACATTACATGATACAAAAGTTATTGAAAGGGTATTAAGTAATGTTGCTGATGAAATACAAATACCGGGTAGAGAATGTAGAGATGCTATAGTAAATTGGTTTCGAAAAGATATCGATACCAAGGATAAAGAGAAGATGGAGGATGATATTGCCGAGTCACAGTCGGCATTGGATGAGGTTACCTTACCACCCAATGAGGTTGATTTAACATCATTTAATAGTGTTACAAATGGTAGTGGATGGAGTATATATGATAACTGTTCAATAGATACATCCACTGGACAATTAACATTGGCCAACGACACTAATTCTTCTTCCTTAAAAAATGATAATGAAATACATCAAACATCACCACAAGTTGTATACAAACTAAAGCCAGTAGAGTTACCAACAAAGTCATGGAAATCAATGACTAATATGAATAGAACAATTGTACTAAATGGTTCAATTACAGGGAATGTTAGTAAGTTCCAAGGCGGAGGAAAAGGTAAGAAACGACCTAGGGGTGGTACTAACAAGGGTGTTAGTGAGGTACATGGCAATAATAGTAACGATAGAAAAAGCAAGAGTTGGACTGTCAAAGATAATGATAGTACTACTAGCACAGACGAGAAGAAACTGAATGAGAAAGAGGAGAAGAAGGATAAACCACAAAGTAATTGGAGAATTAATGCATGGAATAACTTTGAAAAGTTTATTGAAGAGCATCCACCGTACAATGTTGTTATTGATGGTGCCAATGTTGGGTAAGTTTCAATCGAACGCTTTGAATTCTGTTCATATCTTATGCTCACATCTCATGCTTATTTTTATGCTCACATCTTATGCTCATATTCTTATAACCTATAAACAGGTACTTCAATCAAAGCTTTCAGAATGCACCCAAACATGTTGATTATAATCAAATTGATCATTTACTTCGTCACTTGTTAGAGAACAATCCAAATCAACAACAGCAACAAGATCATATCATACTATTCTTACATGAACGACACTTTACATCCAAGATTGTACCACAATATGCTAATGAAATTATATCAAAGTGGGATAGTAATGTAGCTCCATACAACAAATTGACAGTGTATCGTACACCTAGTGGTATGAATGATGATTGGTTTTGGATGCATGCCGCTTTATACAATGGTGGTAGTAGTTCTACTTCATCTTCTTTATCATCTCCATCATCATCTGGTGGTGTAATGGCAATTACAAACGATGAAATGCGAGATCATCACTTTCAAATGTCATGTAATCAATCCTTCATTAGATGGAAGGAACGACATCAGATATACTTTGACTTTGGATTGTGGAATAAGGAACTGAATAGGAGAGATGTTATATTAAAGTATCCCATGGCTTATAGTAGACGTATCCAATGGATTGAAAGTGAAGGAGGTGAAAAGGGAGGAGGAGGGAAGGCATTTGTTATACCATTACCAAAGAAGGGTGACGAAGGACGGTTTGTGGATGGTATTCATGTAGCTGACGAGGGTGTTCCTGAGGAGGAGACGTATGTAGTTATATGCTCCAATCCATAGTGGTCCAAGAGGAACACTACCGCTTAGCAGAATAGGAACACTACTGCTTCTATTCTGCTAATCAAAGACAGCTCTTCCACGAGGGTACATACATACCCAAGGTGAGAATTCTAAATGGTCCTGACCCAATAAGGCCATAAATTATGAGACATTAAGATCCACTCTATTGCCCCAATAATTGATCGGGTAACCAAGAGCCTTATTATTGATTCCTCCGTTACATCATTGTTGGGCAGTAGATTTATTGGACAAATTATTATTTCCCGAGGATAAATACTCATGGGGTTACCTCAAATAGAGATTCAAAACCTCAATGCAATGCAATTTTCCACTGCCACAAATCAGCACGAAATGGTAGCACCTACCTACTCAAAGGTACGATTGCATTTGCAATTCATACAGCATAATCTCACAATATAAGCATCATAAAAGCATCATGAACAACTCCACCGCTACCGCCAGGATCATCTCATCTGCAAACGATATCCAAAAGCCTCGTCGGCCACTGTCTTCATTCAACCTCTTTTACAGATATAAGAGGCAGCACATCATCCGGCTATTAGCTTTATCCAATGATGATGATGTAGATAAGGATGCCATATGCCGTCTCATCATGACTCCTCCGGGGTTGGAAGAGTACTACAACACATTGACAGCAGCAGCCACAAGATATGCCGCATCTACGTCTACCCAAGCGGAAGTAGATACTCTTCGTTGTCATTGCATCTGTTTTGAGCTCAAGAACCTACAGGCAAGAGATCATACCAAGAGGTTACATCGTAAGAGTATGAATGGCATCTTTACATTTATTGAACTTAACAAGGTTATGCAAACGGGATGGAAGGAATGTGATGATGTTGCTAAGGCCGTGTTCAATAAGCTATCAGAAGAGAATCGTGAAGTGTATCGTCTGCAAATGAAGGAGTATGATGATTTGTGCAAGGCGTTGGGTATTACCAAGCAGAAGCAGACCAAGAAGGTATCCAAGAAAAAGAAGAAGAAGCATGACTGTAATGACGAGCCACCTGCAACTGCAATTGCCGGTAGCAAGCCCCTCAAGAAGATGAAGCTGTCCAAGAAGAAGGAAGAGATACCAGTCGATGCTCTCTCTCCTACTCCACCTGTTGGGCATCTATCTTCCAGCAGTCATGAGGTTACTGATCATGAGGCCGCTGAGGCAATGCTCATTCTTGGTACCACTGGTCAAAAGAGTACTACTACTCTATTGGCAAAGAATTGCAAGACGACAAGTGGCCCTCTAAAGAAGCGAGCTTGTAGTTTCCAGTTCAATGAAGTAGAGCAGAAGAATGCTGTGAAAGACGTGCTCACAAATGATATCGAATCACCCTCTTCCAACGCCAGTGATAAGGTCATCATCAATCCTACGTCTATCTATGACCGCTCATGGCTTGTCAGCCCCCGACAAGTATCTCCTAATGTTAACAACGATAATGATGTTTTCATATTGTCAACCATTCTTACTCAAAAGCAACGTCATATGCTTCAACAGTTGCATGAGATTCGAGAACTATTGGTTCTTCAACATGAACTCTTCAGAAATTCTTGAATGGAACTGAGAGAAGATGACGGCGGACAGATAGTGTAAAACATATGTACAGTGTAAAACATAATCATTGAAGAAGGCCATACGACATATGTTGTGTTCTAACTCTAGTGGCCGAGTTTCTTTCTGTGTTAGTGTTCTCATCTCAACCTTAGTCTTGGACGTGTTGGGATTCCTGTCATGTGTAAAGGATGTAACTTGTTGGGTACGTCTCTGACTGGGACTCTTCTTGATGCTCTTGCATGCCTCTATCAAGCTCAAGCATACTTTAAGTAGCTCAGCACTAGAATTTGAGATCTATTTGTATTCTCATCAGATCAAGAACAAACAGATCGTGCTCTTACATGATGATTTTGCTACTAAGTGTTGCAATGCTCATAAATTTATAATCCTAATTGCAACTATCACCAAAACAAACGTAACCAAAACATAAAATGAAGTGTCTCAAATTGATCTTATTGCTAGTCGGTTGCTCTGCTGTAGCGGCCCAAAACCTCCGTGCACCTGATACTGATACTGGTATGGTAAGTCTTCTCGTCTCTGTATCCCATGTGTAATTTTCTCATACCTTTGCCTTCTGATTACTGCTTTTACTTTCATACTACCATTCATATTCATACAGGTATTATCTAGTCCCAGTACTAGGCGTCTACAGAGGCGTCCTCGGAGAGGCCGTGGTAGACGACCCCGTGGCCGTGGCCGTGATAGGCCCCGTAATAGGAGACCTTGGGATAGGAGTAGGCCACGTGACAGGGATAGAAACCGTCAAGGCAAGACATGTGAAGATGGCAAGCAGGATGGAAAGCGTCTTGTTAATAGCTTTTACCGAGGTGATTGCAAGAATGTCGTGGATCGCAGTTTCCAAAGCGATGTACAGCGTGCATCTAGGCGCAAGTTCGCTCGCACTCGCGGCGATAGCTGGGAAGACAAGATTTACAAGCAGTGTGGTCGAGATGCTGTTGATCGAGAACTGGATAATGTTGGCAACGATTGTTTAACTGATCCAATAGCAGGCAGAGATTGTAACACGTTTGGCAAGGAAGTAGCTCGTCTCATTGTACGACAAGCCGGTGTCTGTGATAAATACGGGTACAGAGTCGATTCCATAGAACAGTTCCAACGCGCTTGCATTAGTGTTGCTACAAATACATGTGAAGGTTTCATTAGGGATGCAGCGGAAGAACCATCATGCGGTGGAAGGATTTCCAATGTAGGGGAGGAGAATAATTTAGCTTCCAAGTGTCGAAGTAAAGTTTGGGAGTTCACATATTAGGAAGCTGAGGCTGAAATCAACTGGGTGTAGTGATTTGACGGGGGCTGTTTGCTAAAATTGAACTTGCCTTGTATGATTATGTTTGCTGATTGCGTTGAAATGTTTGCCTCATGTATGACACAATGCCCCTATTGTTTGCTTAAAGTAACACCCATTGATCAGTTGTATATTGTATGTATAAGATAATGTGTTGTATAACACATCTTTACTACTACTACTTTATACATTCTACTTCAAAGCAGCTAAACTTGACTCAACCTTGGATGCTTGATCTTCCAACTCGGCAAGTTCAGCTCTTGCCTTATCTACTACTGCTGGCGGAGCCTTGTCTACAAATCCCTTTGATTTCAACCTACCAGCCAGCTTCTCAATCTCCTTGGTAAGTTTAGATGACTGCTTCTCCAGTCTTTGCTTCTCCTTCTCAGCATCAACAAGTCCAGAGAGTGGAAGGTATGCCTCAACTCCATCTTGAACAACTAGCTGTACAGAATCACCAGCGGCTGCTGCCTTGGCCTCATCACTACCTGCTTCTACAACAACAGTCTGGTCTGGATCTAACTTTGCTAACATGACCAAAGACTTAACCTCAGTCTCAATGGCCTCCTTCAAGTGACCTGATGCTACTACCGTGGCACTAATCTTCTTTCCTTGCTCGACATTGTATTCAGCTCGTGCATTGCGAATACTACGAGTAAGTGCCTGGAAGCATTCAAATGTTGCAACGGCATCCTCGTCTCTTGCAAGAGGCGTACTGTCATCCATCTGTGGCCAGTCAGCAAGCATTAATGAGTGTGCAGCCATATCATCAGCCTTGGGAGCACGTGGGAGGTGATGCCACAGTTGTTCGGTCACATATGGCATGTAGGGATGTAAAAGACGCATACTCGTATCAAGGATGTAAACTAGTACACGTCGTGCCGTCTTGGCATCATCCCCTCCACCACCAAAACCTTCATACAAACGAGTTTTTGATATTTCAATATACCAGTCTGCATATTGATCCCATAGAAACTCATAAATCTTACTCCCAGCCGCACCAAGTTGATACTTTTCAATATCACTAGTAACACTTTCTACCAATTCATGACACTTTGATATGATATACCGTTCTGGCAGTGCCAATGAGCTTAGCTCATCTTTATCCAATGGTCCGGTAACACCTAAGCTTGCCTTCTCATCGTCATCAATTCCACTCAAAGCATTCTCGGTAACAAACTTACAGCAATTCCACAGCTTGTTAGCAAATGCCTTGTTTGCTGCAATCTTATCCATATTCAATGGAATATCTTGTCCAGGCGTTACTCCCGTGACCAACGAGTATCGTAAACTATCAGCTCCATACTCAGCCACGGTATCTAACGGATCAACAACATTACCCTTTGTCTTTGACATTTTCGTATTATCAGCAGCACGGACTAATCCATGTAAGTAAATAACCTGAAATGGACTAACACCAGTCAATTCAATACCCAGCATAACCATTCTTGCCACCCAAAAGAATAATATATCATACCCAGTTTCTAAACAAGTGCCGGGATAGAATCGTGATAAGTCAGACATGTCATTACCATCATTCTCAGTCTGCGGCCAACCAACTGTAGCGAATGGCCATAAGCCAGAACTAAACCATGTATCTAATACATCATCTTCTTGAATTAGGGGTGTGTCTTCTGAATGACCTGCCTCGGTGGCCTTGAGACGTGCCTCTTCCTCATTCCGTGCAACAATGTATTCATCCTTCTCATTGCCATCGGTACCGACATACCAAACTGGGATACGATGTCCCCACCATAGTTGACGTGAGATACACCTATGTATGTATCACATGTGATGATATGGATCAGACTTGTTAAAAGAACAAAGAGAGAAACAACACAAAGCAAACAGCCCAACCCATTACATCATACATAACAAAGAGAACATACCAATCACGAATATCAGTTAACCAACTATACCAAACTTTCTCAAATCGATTAGGTACAATAGTAATATCACCACCCTTCACAGCCTCCAAAGCTTTTTCACCCATACCCTCAGTCTTAACAAACCATTGTTTACTAACTAACGGTTCGATAATTTCACCACCACGTTGAGAACGGGGTACACGCTGTACATGATCTTCTTCCTTAATTACCAATCCAACTTGTTTCATATCCGACCATAATTTAGACCGGGCATCGAATCGATCTAATCCGACATAGTTTATTCCACATTTATCATTCATTGTTGCGTCTTTATTCATTATATTGATAATGTCCAATGTATGCTTTTTACCAATATCATAATCGTTGGGATCATGTCCTGGTGTGATTTTAAGGGCACCTGTACCAAATTCCATATCAACATAATCATCACTGATAATTGGTATACTCCTTGCTTTGCCGTCGTCATTTTCAGACATTGGTACCAAAACACGTTTACCAATTAAATGTGTATATCGTTCATCATTTGGATTAACACACACGGCAGTATCACCAAAGATAGTTTCAGGACGTGTCGTTGCCACTGCTAAATGTTCACCATCCTCTTTCGCCTTTCCCACATTATCTTCATCTTCAACCATATATTTAAAGTAGTATAATGTACCATCCTCATTTGTATATTCCACTTCTAAATCTGACACAGCAGTCATTAATCCTGGACTCCAATTCACCATGTACGTGCCACGATAGACTAATCCTTTATCATGTAATCTACAAAAAGCTTCCGAAACGCCAACACTTAAATCTGCATCCATTGTAAATCGTTCACGTGTCCAATCTGCACTAGCACCTAAGGAACGTAATTGAAATGTAATGGCACCACCCTGTTCTTCTTTATATTCCCATGTTCGTTTTAAAAATTCATCACGTGATACTAATTTTGATAATTCATCAGAGTTACCGGCTGCTGCTTCAATTTCTTCTGGTGTGGCACGTTTCTTACCCTCTGCCATTAGTTGTTTTTCAACTTGTAATTGGGTAGCAATACCAGCATGGTCAGTACCGGGAGTCCATAGTACAGGTCTACCACGCATACGATGAAATCGTGCTAATACATCTTGCAATGCAACGAATATGGCATGTCCCATGTGTAATCGTCCTGTAACGTTTGGTGGTGGCATTGGTAAGACATATGGTTGTTTATTATTAGATTTAGAAACTTGTGGTGATTGTTTAGAATCGGGTAGAAAACAACCAGATGTTTCCCACCATGTATAGATTTCATTTTCGAAAGTTGATGGTTCGTAGGATGTGTTTGCTAGACCATTTGATATGTTTGTTTGATCGTATTGTGTATCTTTTATTGTTGTTGTTTCTTCTTTTGTTAATGTTGAGAATAGTTTAGATGTGGTTTGAGAATGACGGAATGATATACTGCGAGGTGCAAAGCTAGTATACTTGTGCTTTGATGCACCTTGTTGTTGTTGATGTTTATTTTTCAACGAAGATACAAACGCCGAAGACGAGGCAGCAGAACTACGACGACTAATAACACTACCGCCACTCATAACACTGGTAGCACTCTGTCGGAATGCAGTAGCAGTATATAACATCATACTTGATATTGTTAAGAGATTGATGATGGTATATCGACCTCGATAGTTACTTATACTTTTTGAGTTTGATGAAGGCATTTTTATTTATACTCCGACTCGGCGCCACCGAACTGAAGATATGATCGCCGAGGTTTTAGAGAGACAATAGCACTTCTTAGTATTATGGTTGCTATACCGCTGCCGCTATAGACTATGGTATTGCAATCGCGTCATCGTGCGTCACAATTGCTAAGGGCAGGAAAAAATGTAACAATGGCGAAGCAACGAGGATACCTTTTAAGGTATATTGGCCTATATCTCCTCTCGTCTACTCCTTGCGATCAGCTAGCTTGTCCTCTAGAGATAGCCCATTCATAGTATCTAGTGGTGTCCTATCTTTAAGAGGAGAGAGGGCTCTTTGTACTAGAATAGAATATGTTTGTTGTGTAAATTGGATCTAGTTTTCT
>Ga0214480_100225_pt1 | contig 28100 bp, 18 predicted proteins | sample M1_20Mar14CPVII9_3_FD_165042 | JGI IMG/M metagenome (GOLD analysis project Ga0214480, IMG submission 165042) | Marine eukaryotic communities from Monterey Bay, California, United States - M1_20Mar14CPVII9sort6BwellE17 | ecosystem: Environmental > Aquatic > Marine > Unclassified | place: USA... | reverse complement strand
GGGAGAAGGGGATAGCAAACCAGCAGATACCACCGAGTAAATATCCCTTGGCTGCACTGGCAGGGCGCGCGGCAATGGCTGATTGCCAGTAGGATTGATCAACGAAGACGGTTCCAAAGTTACCCACAATGTTGATGATACCAAACATGAGACCACCGCCCGAGAGCATGGTGAGGTAGCTACCCTGGCTATTACCACTGACGGCACCACAAGCCATTTGCTTCTTGCCATCGGCATCCAAGAAAAAGGAGTCTACACCATCACCATTGGGAGAGTAGAGGTTGGTACACTGATCAGTTGTGTATGAAATGGTCTGATCGAGGTATTGGTAGATCAAGTCAGAGGAATAGACCTAAATTGAGTTGATGGGTAGGTGATTGGAAGAAAAGGGGAAAGTTGTTAGTGAGTGGTGCAAATTGGTATCAAGAAATAATAGTAATCAAGTTTATACATGATATCATAACATAACATCATCTTCTCTTACCTTGATATAAACAATAGTGATCATGGTAATAAGCACCGCGAAGATAATCATAGTGTGAAGGTAAGAAGCCATGAATGTAGCCTTGAGACCTCCAGTGGACGTGTACAAGATGACGCCCCAGGGGATCAAGAAACTTGCCAACTCATACTTCATTCCAGTAAGTGCCTCGACGGTGGCAGCACCACCCAACAAAAGCATTGAAGTAACGATGATGTTGGCACAGAATGCGAAGAAGAGGAAGGTGATATGTGCTGATTTACCCCAACGAGCACGAACGATCTCACACATGGTGTGTGCGGAGGGAGCAATATCCTTAAGACTAATGGCGAGGACACCAAATAGTAGCACTTGGATTGTAGCCCCAGATGCATACCTGAGTGTGTTTGAAGAGGGAGGGAATATAATGATGTGTTGTTTGTGAGTATGATGAATAATAAAAGATAAGAGATACTGCATACATAATTTCATTTCATGTACATATGATGTGCACATATGTATGATATGCACAATATATGAGCACCACTTACCAGAATGGACCACTGACACCATACTGCCATGCAACATTGGAACTCTGTAGGAGAGTTGCTGCCCATGTCCACTGAGATACGATAACTGATGCGGTTAGACCTGTTTTTACCATACGTCCAGCAGTGCTGTAGGTAGATTGTTGTAATAACGATAAATGATGATTGATCATAATATGATTGATGGATGTTGCAAATGAATGAGTAATGATGGGGGAGGGGGGATGGAGAACATGAGATGTGAGCACATCATTATACATTTATCATGTCATGTTGATAACAATGTTAATAATAATCATAATATATGATTTGTACATCACACATAACTTTTCAATTGCAATTGCAAGTATACATACATGTATATTCACACAAAACCAATACAGAACAAAGAAGGAAGAGAATACTCACTTGAAGTGCTCACTAGTAATTGATGCATTGCCAGCAAAGGTCTTATCCATAAAAACAACGAGGGTAGTAAAGACGGAGAACAAGGCACCGAATCCTAAAACGACGAGATATCCAACTGTCAATGATAGTGGCGACTCGCCACCGAAGTAGGAACTCATGCCCTGATACTGAGGATCTTCAGCCCATGATGGGGGACATACTGTTACACCCTCGACAGCTGATGGACAATCTCCGGGGAGAAGAGTTGTACTCATAGTGGATTGTTTGGTATTATGTGATTATGTGTTGATGTTGTTACAATGTTGTAGTAGGCAAGACGATGTTATCTAGCTACTGCAGTATTTTGGATGATATAAGATGAACAGGCGAGTTACTATCTTCCTATTCAATATGGCATCTATTGCAATGATAGTCAGCAATGGTGAATGGTGGGGCAAATATTAAAAAAAAAAATGTAGTGACAACTCGCAGGGAAGTGATGTACTAATTCCTATGTAGGCAAAGTAGTCTTTTAAGAATGCGACAGAATGCGAGAAAGATTTGTCCTTCTCTGCCAACACTTGAGTAGTGATTGTCCGGGTATTTGATATCTTTCTAAATATGTTAGCTAAAATATTAAACAAATACATAAAAAGGAAATATTGTCTAAATTTTTGTGCAAGTTGTACTTTGAAGTGACACCGGGGAAGTTGAGCTTTGGTGAGGATGTGGCTAATTAGTATTCCGTCAATAAGATACCGTACTAAAAATGCTTCAATACATGATAGTACGACGGCCAGACTCCCGCCCTACGATCGATCATTGAGCATCATATCTTTTGCTACTCGACGTACTAGTAAGTGACGCTGAAACGCCGTCTAAGAGATAACACCATGGCCAATCTACCACCAGCATTGGACTTCGCAAAGACCGAGGAAGAAATTTGTGAAAAATGGGCTAAAGAGAATACATTCAAGACACAAGATGCATTGAGTTTGGAACGAGGTGATGAGGTAAGAATTATATGCATAGTGTATTGCAGTTGTGTGTTTATTTGCAGCTTTACTACTGGTATAAGATGAAATATACCGTGATATTTGTACTGCAAAAAAGATAGTTTTGGCGGTATATATATGCTATGTTATAATGTGCATATGATATGTACAGTTTATTTATACATTATCTCACCCTACACCATTCATTCTTATACCTCACATAACTACAGGAATACACCTTCTATGATGGACCACCATTTGCAACTGGATTACCCCATTATGGACACATCCTAGCAGGAACAATCAAGGATGTTGTTACGCGATATGCCTGTCAAACTTCACATCATGTCACTCGTCGAGCCGGATGGGATTGTCATGGCCTTCCCGTGGAATATGAAATTGATCAAAAGCTAAACATTACACATCGTGATCAGGTATTGGAAATGGGTGTTGATAAGTATAATGATACATGTCGTGGTATTGTTACACGATACACAAAGGAATGGGAAAGTACTGTCACGAGATTGGGACGTTGGATTGATTTTGAAAATGATTACAAGACTATGGACCCAACATTCATGGAAAGTGTTTGGTGGGTATTCAAGGAATTGTTTAAGAAAGATTTGGTATATCAGGGATATAAGGTTATGCCATTCAGTACCGCATGTGGTACTCCGTTGAGTAACTTTGAGGCTGGATTGAATTATAAGGATGTACGTGATCCTGCCGTCGTTGTTAGTTTCCCTCTCAAGGATTCTGGTGATGAAGGTGAAGTGAATTTGGTTGCATGGACGACCACACCGTGGACATTACCAAGTAATATTGCATTATGTGTCCATCCCACTATGGAATATATCAAGATATTGGATAAGAAGAATGGTAAACGATACATCCTTGCCAAGAATCGATTAGCACAATTATTCCCCATTATGAACAATAAGAAGAAGTGGAAACCTAAAATGGCGGATGAGTTGTATGCTATCGAGGCTACCTATGTTGGTAAAGACTTGGTTGGCAAGAAGTATACACCCATCTTTGACTACTTTGCTGGAAGTGAGGGTTGTGAAGAATACTGGCGTATCTTGTCAGATAATTATGTAACTGACGATGCTGGTACAGGTATTGTGCATCAGGCACCAGCCTTCGGTGAAGACGATTACCGCGTATGCTTGGCACATAAGGTTATTCAAAAGGGTAAAGAATTACCCTGTCCTGTGGATTCGAATGGTTTGTTTACTGAGGAGGTTCCTGATGTGAAGGGATTACATGTCAAGAAGGCAGATGAAACACTTATTAAACTCATCAAGGATTCCGGTCGGCTTGTCCAGAAGGATAACCTTGATCACTCGTATCCATTCTGCTGGCGTAGTGACACTCCTCTAATCTACAAGGCAGTGCCATCCTGGTTCATCAAGGTTGAGGAGATTCGTGATAGGGTTGTTGAGAATAACAAACAGACGTATTGGGTACCGAATCAAGTGAAGGAGGGACGATTCCATTCCTGGCTTGTGGATGCTCGTGATTGGGCTGTTAGTAGGAACAGATTCTGGGGTACTCCTCTTCCACTTTGGTGTAGTGAAAGTATGGATGAGGTTATTTGCATTGGAAGTGTGGAGGAGTTGTTTGAGTTGAGCGGTGTACGTGTTACTGATTTGCACAAGGATGTTGTGGATAAGATTACCATCCCATCAAAGAAGAATCCCGGAACTGTCTTAAGGCGAGTGGATGAGGTGTTTGATTGTTGGTTTGAGTCTGGATCAATGCCTTATGCACAGAAGCATTATCCCTTTGAGAATAAGGAAGAATTCGAGAAGGGTTTCCCCGCTGACTTTATTGCCGAGGGTTTGGATCAAACACGTGGATGGTTCTACACACTTATGGTACTTAGTACAGCATTGTTTGACAAGCCAGCATTCAAGAATTTGATTTGCAATGGATTAGTATTGGCAGGTGATGGAAAAAAGATGTCAAAGCGTTTGAAGAATTATCCCGATCCTCAGATTGTCATTTCCAAATATGGTGCTGATGCATTGAGGATGTACCTCATCAACTCTCCTGTCGTCAGGGCTGAGAGTCTTAAGTTCCAGGAATCAGGTGTGTTGGGTGTAGTCAAGGAAGTGTTCTTGCCGTTGTATAATGCCTTCCGTTTCTTTGTTCAGAATATGGAAAGATTGGAGGCTAACAGTGGAAATAAGTTCGTCCCTTGCACTGATAAAGTTCGTGCAACAACCAATCCTACTGATGTATGGATCTCAGCTGCCACTCAGGGTCTTATCAAGTTTGTACATGAGGAGATGAAAGCTTACCGTCTTTACACTGTGATGCCAGCCTTGGTACGCTTTGTAACACAACTTACCAACTGGTATGTTCGTCTAAACCGTGATCGTCTCAAGGGTATGGAAGGTGGTGAATCGGAATCGGAAACAGGATTGCAGGTCCTCTACAATGTGTTGTTGGACGTTACCATTCTCATGGCACCATTCACTCCCTTCATCACTGAGTACTTTTACCAACATTTACGAAAGTTGCAACCTTCGTATTCCGAGGCTGAAAATGGAGGAGGATCGTCCAACCCTGTCAAGCCAGGAAAGAGTGATTCAGTACACTTCCTCAACCTTCCAGCCTACGATGAAAGTCGTCTTAATGAAAATGCCATCGAGGCTATGGAGGCACTCCAGGTCATTATCGAGAATGCAAGAACTGTTCGCGAGAGACGCAACATTTCACTTCGTACACCTGTCAAGAGTGTTACTGTCATCTTACGAAATCCATCAGATAATGTTATAGAGAGTCTCAATGGACAACTAAAGGGATATATTCTATCGGAGTTGAATGCTTGGGATTTGGTCATCGTACCAAAGGAAGAGGAACACGAGTGGGTTACTTTGGCATTACAGCCCAACTTCAATATATTGGGTAGAAAGCTTGGCAAGAAGATTAAGGATTTCAAGGCGCATGTTACCGCCATGTCACATGCAGATGCCGTTGCCTGTCTTGAGAAGGGTGAGCTAGACTTTGAAGGGCTCGCCATTAGTGCCAAGGATGAACTAGTCTCCAAACTCTCATTCTCAAAAGAAGGTGATCACTGGGAATCTACCGCCACTCCCGAAGGAGACGTTGTTGTTGCCGTTGACTGTACACAAGATGAGGCTATTCTTGCCGCTGGAAGATCGCGTGAGCTTATCAATGCCATCCAGCAACTGCGTAAGGTCATGGGATTGGACTTGAGTGATAAGGTTGAGGTATTCTTTGAGGAGAGTGCTGGTGTGACTACAGTTGAGTCAGCTGTGGCAAACAATGTTGCCTTGTTTGAGGCAAAGTTCCAAGGTTCAGTACCAGTACCAAAGAAGTTTGCCCCAAGTTGGAGTGTTGTACTTCGTAGTGATACGGCAGAAATTGGAGGATCAAAGGTGGAAGTATCTATCTGCCGTCCAGCTGTAGCAGGGCGAAATGGTTTAAGTGACGGAGTTGAGTATTATCTGGCTACTCTCGAACCAAACACTGTGGTTGACAAATCTGAGCTTAATATTACAGTAGATGGAAAGGAAATAAACTTGAAGCAAGGGGAAGACTTTTGGCGCAACACTGTGACAAAACTTAGATCTACCAAAGCATTGTCATGGGTGTAGATAGTGTGTTTTTGGAGATTTAATCTAGAACATAAATGTATCTTTGTTCTTAAATCTTTAAGATTATTATTTACACATAAGTAATGAATTATCTTTATCATAGCAGGCTTCTTAGCTGATACAAAGGTCAACTTGGAAAGCGTCAAGTCTATCTTTTATATAAGTGATGAGGAGATAAAAGACACTCATTGCCCTCCATTAGCCTTCATGTTGTCTCTCCAACTCTCTCGTTTGTCTAGCAATACGCTCGAGTTCTGCTTTTACAGCACTCTCGTCAAACATTTGACCTGTTGTCTCTCCTTTTCCTCCACCCAGTAAGTTCTGAAAGCTCGGTGGTGGATATTGGAAATGCGTATGCGACTTTATTGGATTGTTGGTATCAGGAGATCGGAGAAACTCACCCTTATTACCACCTGGTAGAGGTGGTATCCTCTTCAGCATAGACTTCATCATCTCCTGCTCTTTCCAACTATTACGCTTGAAGTTGTAGGCAGAACTTGTACTGGATCTTCTGTATAGATTGTTCCCGACATATGACGTGTTTGGTCGTTGGCCTGGATAGCGACTCTGAGAAGAGTGAACATTACCTGTCGATGCTCGACGAGAGTATCCATAATCATTTTCCTGGATACCATACTCTACCTGTTGACCTGGAGAGAAATTAGGAGGGTTGCAGTTCTTGAGTACACTCAGGAGTAAACCTCGTGAATGTTTCGTCTCCCTGCTAATCATATTCAGACAACCTTTTCTTGAATATTGAAAGTTAGTCATCATATCAATAGGACTAGCATCGCCTATAGTTTGAGTAATGAAGTCTTGTGATTGCTGAGATTGTTCCATTGCAGTGATAAGATCACTTGAAGCGGAACGTGGTAGTGATATGATTGAAGGTCTAGCGTGCTGCTGTTGAATCCTAGTACTAAAGGGACTAGCAGGATATTCTTGGGTACACTGTGACTCTTGTCCGTGACAAGATTCTTGATGTGAGTTGTAACTATCCTTCCTTGAGTACAGAATCGGTCTGCTACAACTTGAATTTCCCTTTGGCTTGAAATCATATGGCTCGGCAAGCTGTGAATCTGAATCATCACAACTCTCATTGCGTAGTACATCAAGGAGAACAGTCTCGACTCGTGACAATGGGGACAATGACTGGCGATTCTCTGTTACAAATGGAGACTCTCCTTCTGTAGCAAAACTGCTGGGTAAAGTATTGGCTCGTCGATATAATGGTGGTAATGTGGAGTCATCTTTCTTCTTCTCACCAATGATATTATGATGTAGACTGCTAGTTGACGAGCGGCGAAGATACTGCTGTTGTTGTCCAGTGAGATGTAAGTTCATCCTATGTGCATGTTGGCTTTGTTTGTGGATACCAGTAGTGGTATGCATAGGATTATTGTGAGATGATGAGCCACCACTTTCACCAATGATAGACCCGACTACACTCATTATATCATCATCTGTAACATCATTCTCACTAGCTCGTACGAGGCGAGCCGTCTTTTCATACTCTTCTCTAACTAGCTCATCAATGACCGAGTTGTCAATCACATGATGCTCGTCAGTAGGATCTTGCTGCCGTGATACCTTCTCATACTCTTCTCGTGCCAATTCATCTATTATTGAATTGTCAATCTGATGCTCATCTTCTTGACAATATGACTGTTGGTCATCGTCATTGATATCATTGGCACAAGTATCTCGTTCATTATATTCATTATGATTATGCATCTGACTACTAGATGACCGGCGTAGTATTTCTACATCTTCTTCCTCGTCATTAATATTGTTGTCAACGAGACCATTATTATGTGCCGCTGCCAGTGCGGTATGTTCATCGATACCAAAACAGTCGTTATCACTTGGGAAATCGAGTGATGATCGACGACGATTGTTATACAGATCATGTCGGCCCTTCCTCTTCTTTTGTATAGTATGTTCAGTGGCTGGTTGCTGCTGCTGCTGATGTTCTTGCACACCTAATGCAGCTGTTGCCAAAACTACCGATGGATCATCGTCGAGTTGTTGACGAGTATATTGCAACGATGACATCGTGGGTGACGATGATGTAGAACCATGCAATGGCTCATCGACATTGGTAGAACGTAACCATTCATCGAGTTCATTAGCAGTCACGGCCTCCTTTGTTAAATCAACCACCATGCTTGCTATCTATTTGCTATTTGCAATATGAGTTGCAATATCTAATATCTATGCCCTTCCAATGATAACCAACGACTAGATCTCAATCTCGAATCACTCTTGACAAATTAATTTGTTCATATAATGCACATATATTCATTATTATCATGTGCATAAGATGACTACATCATTGCCCCAACAAATAGTCTGACGATCGTGCGTGACGGGGCTCAAACTGACAAGAAAGGGCACATCTATAAAATTTGAGCCTATTGTATCAATGCGATATGCAAGAAGGTGGCTTTTGTATGAGTTGTGTATTTTTGCTCAAATCAAGGATACCTCTGATTACCGTTCGTCAACCCTGACTAAAATCGGTGAACATCCTGATACTGTTGTTAGGGGTTAGGGTCTCTCTTCCTCTTCTTCGTTACATTCTACTAATTATGCATTTTATAGACTGGGAACACACAAAGCCTGATTAGCACTATAACTATGACATTTAAGACATTTAACAAAAGCCTAACTCTACACACAGCTTCTCAAACAAAGAATTGGCAGCTAATTCACAACCCTCTTCCCCTCCCAACTCTCAATAATATACTCTTTCCTTTTATAATGTACTCTTTCCCTCAATAAAGACTCACTTAACAACATCCACCTCCACTCTGTTGAGCATTCCTTGAACTTGCCGAGTTTCGTAAATTGACATTATTTCCTCCTGAACCACCAGCTCCTCCACTCATACCAACCTTGATACCATAACTCTCATTCGTAACATCAATCTTACCACTTTCAATATTACCATGAATTTCCTCAGCTGTATTTATAAAGGCCTGCTCAACATTATACGCAGTCTTGGCACTAGTTTCCATGAAAATTAAACCATGCTTTTCAGCAAACGCCTTCCCCTCCTCGGTTGATACGGCTCGACGATGCTCTAAATCATTCTTGTTTCCAATTAACATTATTACCATATTCGATTGACTGTGTTGTCGTGCCTCCTCGAGCCAGCGTGTTAAATGCTTGAAGGTATCTCGACGGGTAATATCATATACTAGCAAGGCACCGGCGGCACCTCGGTAGTATGATCGGGTGATGGAACGGAATGATTCTTGTCCAGCTGTGTCCCATATTTGTAACTAATAATCAATTGAATTGTGTTTTTTATATTGTTGATTTTGGTATGTTGTGTTATTATTTGTACATTTATTAATTTGCAACATTGCAGTGAACATTAATTGAGAGACAAATTGAGAAAGATATGTCAGATGAACAAGCGAAGACAAAGAATAGTTACAAACAATTAGAATACGAATATTTCAACTTAATATGAATAAATACAGAACAAATCAATAAACACAATACAACAAAATATACACGCACCTTAATTGACTTGTCAGCAATATTAATCATACGTGCACCAAATTCAACCCCAATTGTTAAATCATGTACGGGTTGGAAACGCTTGTCGGTGAATTGTAAGAGGAGACATGATTTACCAACTCCTGTTATTGTTATTGCATCAAGGAGTAAAGAATTCAAGAGAGATATATAGAAGGCAGTGGAGAAAAAATTGTTAGAAAAAAGTTGAGAATATAAATAATGTGAGCACTCTGCTGTCAATGAACCCATAGTATGAAACTGTATAGATATTAACAATCCCATATCTCATCATAAAATAATTATATATCATATATATCCAATTAATCAATCTATATATCAAGAACCTTTTGACACGATATCAACTGCCTGAAGAAATATCTTTTGACCGCAATAATCGATCCGCCCTCAATTTATCTATGCTCCAATGACGACGACAACAAATCATAACTTGCCTGTATCACCAATTATAATATATTTAAATAGATATGCGTAGGACATTGCGTTATTTGTACCCTCCTCTTCTTTATTACTTTGAGGCCGCTTTGCTGCTTTGTTGTTCTTTTATGAGAGTTTAGAGGAGGTATCCTGTGTGGTATCCTCTTTTTGGCTTCCTTACTACTAATCCTCCTAAGATATAGCCTAAGTTGCTAGTAGTAGTTTCAGAAGAAGTTATATCAGTTATATTGATCAACTAGTACAATATAGTAAGGTTTTCATCCTTATTTTATTGGCGACGGCATACACTGGCCACAATTTCATTGCAATTGGGTATCCTTTTTGTTCACAGTCTCATAATAATAATAAATTCTTGACAGTTGATATTCAGTGCATCATTTATTATCGAGAAAGCCAGTATAATGATTGCAATAATAGAACAAATAGTATGGACAATACGTATATACATATCAAATGAATATACAAAGTTAATACAACGACAGCAGAATGATCAACGTATAAAAATGAGATTTTATATAGCCATTATATTACTGCCAATCTTACTAAGTTATATATTTATACAAATGCAACATGATGTAAACACTCAAAACAGTACATTTGGCATATATAAAATTAGTTATATAATATGGAATTCAACATCTGTAGGCATGGCTTCATTTGTATTAAATATTTGGCACTTCATGTTGCGTATAGTGGGTATTACTTTGGGTATTGGCTTGGGACTTGGATTTGCTGGACATGTCTATGATGCATTAAGTGATGCACAGGATACTAATAATGTTAGCAACAGTGGAACTGTATCTGGACTAAGAAGAAGAAATAGTGAAACAATAACTTCAACAACAACAGTACCAAGCATACCAAAAGATACATCCAAACAAGGTGTGATACAAGATGTTAACTCCTACCATTCATTAATGAGAATAGCAGGATATTCAGTTGATAACGGTACATTGCGTGCACAAATGGTGCGTGGTCCTCAAGCCACATTCGCCATACGAGCTAATAATGCAAAACGTGAATTGAAATTAAATCAATTACAACAGTCACTAAATCCATCCATACCACTTGCAAATAATACAGACACAAATCCACGTATTAGTTTATACAAATTTGATAAAGGTAACACTGCATCCATGAGAATGAAATGCATGTGGCCAAATTTATCAAGTGTTATCAATGACTCATTGGCAAAGTTGACTGAGTTTGTATTGAGAGATTATATATCTAGTTGGTATTCGAAAGTTGATGAACATGTAGTTTATACTGATCCAGAGGACAAGAAGAAGGAATATCAGGGATCTACTAATGGTGATGGCACTAGACGACCATCTACAGCACCGTCAGAAAGAAGTATGTCCAAACAGGGATCATTTCGAAGCAGTACAGAAGGAGGAGCGGATAACAAAACAGACTCTTCTATTCCGAATAGGTCTTCATCATTTACTTCTCAACACTCGGCATCTTCATTGTCAAATCAACAACGACAACAGAAACAAAGAGTACAACAGCAGCAGCAAAGAACAATGGTGTTAACAACAACAGGGACACAGCCAAGTCCATTTATTGATTCACTCTATTCATCATTTGCATACCTATTAGGGATGCTGGCAACACGTGCAAGTGAGAATGTTAATATATTAGAATTGATATTATTACACTTCCCGCATATACTTGGGCAGAATTTACGTATATATCGTGAAATGAAGAATTTGGCATTAGAAAAGAAGAGGAGACGTGTTGCCACTGAAAGAGAGAAGTTGAGGAATAAGAATCAGAATCCATCATCGCCAAGGTCTAGTATGACTAGTAGTAGTGATCAACAACAACAAGAGGGGGGAGTATCAGAAATAGCAATAGTTAGAGAATATCTCCTTGCAGGTCGGTTACATCGTGCAGTTATATTTGGTCTAGATGTACCAAGTTTACTGTTTGCAGATCCATTAGGGAAGGATTGTCCACCAGGTCCATCCTATCAGGGAAATAGTGATTGTGATCGATTGAATGGCCATCCAGATGAGGATGCTATACTGCATGATCGAGTACTCTCTCCAGAGTCAAGTCTGATTGATGAATGCGAGTTAGATTACTGCAGAGTATTGGCATCAAAGCTTGCCAAGATGTCTGTACCAAAAACTGAAGTAGAATCATCTATTGTTAGGTCAATGTTAGTGGAAATGTTAGCAAGCTGTGTGTTAACACCAGTTATGGGATGCTTCTGTCCAGATAGTGTCAATAGATGGATAATCACAGGTTTAGGATTATTGGAAAATGAGGCAGGAGATGCTTCAGCAACAAGTGTGGGTGCAACTGATGATAATACAAGTTTTGACGACGGAATGGTTAGAGTAAATAGTGATATTGACGCCAGTCAATCAGTAATATCTGATGATATGAGTAGAAATTGCTCAACCAGTGTAGTAAGCGAGAGGGAAGACTATGTCGATAATATCGTTGGAGGTGTCATGGAAGAAATAACAAGTGTGGGATCTGCGGCATCTGAAATGGAATCACTCTTTGGCCTTGACGATGATGATGAAAGCACAAGAAAGTCGGAAGCATTTCATATTGACAACTGCAGTAAAGATGAACAGATCATTACTCTGCTTTCCATGTCAATTATTGAACTAGGCGGCTTTGTTGATTTTGAAGAGTGTCGTTACGCCCGAGAACATTCTCAAGACACTGTTATTGATTGGGATGCTCAGAAGTGTAGAGACTCTGTGAGACATCTTGTTTTAGTTATTGAAGCTGCATTACTTTTTGGAGTGCGTACCCATCCCAAGAGGCAGTTTAGTTCTCAAGATAGAGCCACTTCAGAGTTTGAGATCGAGGCAACTCTTGAAGAACACGATGTAGATGAGTTTGAGGTAGACATAGATGAAGGTCTTGTCGAGCCTAAGGTTACTTCCTCAGTTCATCAGAACCACTCTTCTCTTTCTGCTGCACTTATGGAATTGACTGGTGATATTGATGCCTTTGAACGCCTTGTAGGAGATGAAGATGATGATTCGTTGGAAGAGGAATATGATGTCGAATTGTCCATTCCAAAACCAAATGAGCTCTCCACACTCCGTACATTGATTGCTGCATGGCTACATACCGGTCAAGCATACAAAGTCTTGTCGATTGTTGTTCGAGCAAGAAAAAGTATCTTGAGACGTTTTTATCATAAGAATGCATTCCTCAGAAAGGCGTCTTACGCAAGTGACTTTACTCGATTGCTGCGACAACTGGATGGTGTAGATATTCTGGTAGATACCATGGCAGTGCTTGCGAGTCAGTGTCTCCTTGTAGATAATGGCTTTGATGGGCTGATGAAGAGCTTCCAAAAGATACAACCAAGGCCAAAGCATATTACACAACAAACGAATGATCCTTTTCCAGAAATGATTGGACGTAAAAGAAGACAACCAAACAACTCAATGTCTGTCGTTGGGTCTGTCAAAGCAAATTTAGCCAACAACCGTGATCGTATTGCTCGATTCGCACAATCAGCTGCTGAAATTGATATAAACCCATTCAAGGATCGAAGTTCCTCTGGCCAAAAACCTACCACAGGAGCTGCCAGCGTTGCATATAGCCTTCACCAGAATAATCACGGCACGATACCAGCTTACTTGGCGTTTAGTAGAAATGATGTGTTTGCATCGAGCTTGAGATCGGAGAGAGAACGTCGCAGTAAATCCTGGATGAGAGAGATCAAAGGTAAGAAGAACTTGGAATTTGTATCGAGAACAAAGGGCTTGAAAGACAAGGATATCATGATGCACCGAGAGCTACATCACCTTTCAAGGTTCTTCTACACAAATAGCAATGAAATCCATATTGAACCGTGTTCATCAGGTGGTGGGGACAATCAATCAGCCACCGCCACTACCCCATCCTCCACCGCTGGAAATATAATTGTAAAAGCGGTAGGAACAAGACGAAAAGTAGAAGTGCCTGATGAAGATTCATCCTTTTTACTACGTGCACAGCCAAGACCACTCAAACCGGTAGCACTACAACGAGATCATCAAAATCCTGATGTTGCTTGCAAGGTATACTGTTGCATGTATGAAGAACCGGCTATACATCCCCGAACCAAGAGGTTTTATGGAGGAAGATATCTTCGACAGTGTTTGATGCGATACTACCCCAGCGACAGAACTGCCTCAGTTGTTGTTGCCAATAAGATTAGCGTGCTTGACAACAGAACTCAAGAGGGTAGTAATCAGCATTTGCTAACGAGTGAGTTCCAAAAGCTCAGGCATACTTGCTTGAAAGTAGGACATGCAGCAGGTGGGCTACTGAGCTCTCCCTTGATGGAACCTGGCGACTTTTGTTCTACACCAAGAAGTGGAAAAGCTCTCGATTTTGTACATCGAGTATCTCTTTTTGAGAAACCAATGGTTGAATTGGGCGGAAAGAAGTTTGTTGTGCATGATGCAGCTTCCTCTCATCGCGCAGATGCCAGTTCATTAGAACTTAGTGATGGTGAGTTGTTGTTATTGTTGATGAATGCTTTACATTATAATTGACTCCACTTGATATCTTACACATCATTTAACCACATCAACTCAGCCTCAATGACCGCGGCTCTCATTTTACGGGGGCAGAGCGGTTTGAATGTGTGTGACGTAACACCGAGTGGCTTCAATATAAAAGTAAGTGATGATGGAACTCCTCTAGTTCTCTTACGAGCTAGTCGAGACGGTTCAAGCGGAGGATCTCCAAAAGCTAAGGATGAAGCAAGACCATACCGTCCATCGTTTTTACGAGCAGCACTACTTGTCAAATCATCAAAGCAAGAGGCACAATCACAATGTCTTCTCCATTGTATTAGAAGTGGTTCTGCAAGATCATCGACAAAGATTAAGTCTGACGAGTGGCTACAGCCAACTTTGAGGCTATTACAATATGCTAATAGTAGACGTCAAGAAGAGCAGTCCGTCTTGCTTAGGGATTTACAGTTTGGTTCACATATTGACCGTGGCCAGCTAAGTCGGAATGGATTACTCAACCCAAGATATCCCACTATACTTCGGGGCTTGAATACAAAGATTGAAGGATTAGTTGAAGTGAAGGCGACATCTGATTTTGATCTTCTAGGATCTCCTGGATTGCTACTCTTTAGAATCAGATGCACTGCAATAGCTGAATATATAGGGCAAGAGGACGACAGTGATGAGTTTGTTCTGCTTGACGACTCTATTGAGAATAACAAGACAAAGAAGGGAAAGACTCGGTATTATCGCGAAGAATGGACTATATTGCGATCACTGAGAGATTTCTCATTGTTTCACAAGCACATCAAAGGCCAGGTAGCACAATCAGAACATTCAGCAAGTACTAGTGCAAAGCTAGTTGGTTCTGTCTCAGCAGCTCTGACTATTGTAGGAGGAAATACTACCGCTAACGAACGAGAGAGGGGTCCTTTAGTTCCTTCGCTATCACAAGCTACAAAAGCTGGTAACTTGGGTTTGAGCAGTAAGAAAGTCATGGAGAAGAGGAAGAAGCTACTCGACCAATATCTCAAGTACTTGGTATCACCAAACAACTTGCTGTCTCGCTGTCCAGAGTTACTTCGATTCCTCGGGGCAGAGACACCATTAATCTCTCCAGGTGCCAGTGACAAAGTGGTAGATGAATATGGTCGTGAGGATATTAGACGAGTCGAGCTTGTTACAGACAAGTTAAAGGCAGGCATCGTCCAAGTAAAACGGGGCACAGAGCAGGTGAGCGTGCCAGATGATAATACTATGACCAATAATTCAAGGGCAGATGTGTCACTACTATCATCTGGTAAAGCGGAATCTATGGATGACAATATAACTGTATCAACATTGGGCACTACTACAGCAGGTGCTCAAGAAGAGTTGACTCCGTCCAACAAAGATAAATCAAATCAACAGAATAATGCAGCATTGATAATGGCAAGGATTCGAGCTGGCGAGATACGCTTGAAAGATGTCCGTCGCTCCATTTTTCGACTCCTTAAACATTTATTTGATCTTGACAATGCTAGTTTCTTCCGAAGTCGAGTGATATCTGTTATAAAGACCATGTCAGTAGCCGTAGCTGGAGCTACAGATTTCCATCAAGTATTGTTCAACACACATGCTAATTACATGAATGGCGAGTGGATATCAGGCTGGATACATTTTTTAATTGATATGTTTTGGCCTAATGGAATGTTCTATACTAAAGAGCCTCCTCCTTCAGAAGAAGAGTTATTTGACCAGAAGCAGAATGCAAAGAAGATGCTTGAGAAGATGTTCCCCGATCAACTTAGGACAGTATTGGGAAAGCACACTGAGGATGGATTAGAACTGTTACATGAAATGCTTCAGAATAGGTTGGTATTAAAAAGCATGGCTTATATGATTATGGAAGAGATTTGGGTCGAACTATTCCCTGAATTAGGCGACTTTGTATCGGGCACGGAGTGTCTAGAGAAACAAGCTTAAACTATATTTAAGTTAAGATTAAGGAACTTTACTCTCCTTTCACATCGTCAGCTGTGGTATGATCTTCTGCCTCTTCTTCTTCTTTCTGAGAGAGCGCCTTCCTAAGTGCTGTATCCTGCATCTGCTTCATCCTCTGTACCAAATTGTCACCATTTCCCATTAATCCATATCCGTGCTGTGCTAAACCCCCAATCATGGTGGCGTCAATCTGTGTCAGTGATGGGGCCAACTCGGTTACCTTCTTTCGATATTCAAACTCACTCGCCACTGGATTGTATTCCAAATATACACCATCTAATTCTGTTAGTTCTCGGAGATGTTCAATATCATCAAAAGTTTTAATATCATTACCAGATATCCATAAGTCTGTCAAGGATTTTATGTGACCAAAGGGTGAAGTATCAACTAATCGATTACGAGACATATCAATAGTATTCAATTGTGTAAAAGGTAATGCCAATCCAGTTTCACACGTTGCTCCCTCGACATCAATTCCATTATGTGCCAAATATAATTCTTCCAGTGTATCGACTTGTGCTTCTAGATTCTCAATCTTTGTCAGCCTATTCGCTTGCACGTCAAGTCGACGTAGTTTGGTAAGCGTACTCAATCCACCAATGTGTTCAATTTTATTCTTACCCAGCCATAACTCCTCAAGGTTAACAAGTCCAGATAGTTCCTCTTCATCTATAACTCGGATACGATTAGCACCAAGATCAATCTTTCGCAATAACTTCAAATGCTTAATTCCCTTGATGCATTTGATTTTGTTCTGGGCAATATACAACTCTTGCAAATTAGCACATACACTAACTGGTCCCATGTCACGTATAGAGTTGTAACTAATATCCAACACTCGTAAATTCTTTCCTGGTAATCCATCTAATATGGACTTTTCCTTCTTCTCATCCTCTCCATCCTCTTTTTCTACTAGTTTGTCATCATTACTACTACTAATGCTACCATCCAACTCTCGTAACTCATCAATTTGATTGTCATACAGTTCTAATAATTCCAAATGTTTCAATTGACCAATACCCTCCATAGTACGTATTAAGTGAGATCTTAATACCAATTGTGTCATATTAGGTGATACCTTGGTATGTAAATTACTACCCATTCTTGTAATCTTTTCACCTGCAGTGCCAACAATCGTTAATTCTGTCTCATTGAGATCAATATCGGTAACATCCCATGGATAACGGACAATATTGGCTGGATTTTGATCAATATTCTCAGCACATTCAGCCATACGTGTCCATTCTAATGGCAGTGGGGCAACTACCGCCTTCTTCTGTTGTATTGATGATTGCTCTTCTTCTCCTTCTTCTTTCATTATTTCTGACTCTGATGTCGGTGCATCATTATTTGAGATATCCTTACTGCTAGCGCTGGCGGCCTCGGGACTTGTAACTTCACCCTGTATTACTGGAGATTCATTAGAGGTCTCCTCTGCCTTCGATTCCACTATATTCATCTTCGATTCTTCAATAGACATGGGTAATAAGCTCCTAGGTATTGTGTTGCCACTGCAAATATCAGTGGATGTTAGATCGCCATTCATTCATTGAGTAACATTTGTCAAGGTTGAATTCAATCAAAAGAAGTGATATTTTCAATAATATTTGTTCTTCGACATTGGTGAAAGACCTCAATAGTAGACCTTACTAACCGCCCATCGGCAAAGCAAGTATAACCGGAAGCTAACAGACCAGCGTGGTAATACATCAGGTACGTGTGCAATTGTTGATATGATTTTTAGAGCTGTATATCAAGTGGTTTTATTTTTACAATTGATGTGTTCTTGGGTGGAGTTGTGAGTGGTTTATGGTGTCTGTCAATAATATTGAGTGGAACTCTATGATATTAATAGGGGGGTTGTGTAGTGAGGGATAGGTGAATAGTTTATGTATCGGCCACCAATTCTTTGTTGCAATTGGTATAATCACCGATGTACTATAAGATTCATGGAGGGTGTTTTGGGGTTCTCCGTCGAGGTCAGGTGGCGAATAGATGGAAATCTGACCTTGACCAACAGACTCCTCAACTATGGATGGTGGATGATACGAAATACACAGCAGAAAAATATTGCAATTATCTATTGATAATGACGTTATCCATTGCAATAATCGTTTCCGCCCTTTTACTCACATCATATGCTCGTTTTCACCTTTATGCCACATACACCAACACTACACAGACTATAATAGAAAGATAACTCTATACTCCCATCACAAATCCACCCACAAATACCACTTGTATCAGACGATCGTTAGTTTGATATTATCATCTATATAAAACACCACTACATACTACATCTACCTACTATCATGGCGCCAAAGAATCAAGCCCTCGACCGTAGTAAGGACAAGGGTAAACTGAAGTCAACCGAGAATGGCAATTTCAACCTACTCAAGAAGTCCAAGAAACGCAGTACATTTAGTGGACGTGCACCTCAACTTGATCCACTCCTTCTTGCACGGGGTATGTCCTCACGATACTTATCGTCGAAGATTTCACATAAACTAACTCCCCTCCCCAAGGATGCTATCGAGAAGGATTTGCGTCACATGGATGCATACCGTAATGCATGTAATGGGTATAATCAGCAGCTATTTGTATTTAAGAATCAAGACTTGGTGAGGAGTGGATACTTTGGTACCTTTGCGCCTGTCCCCGGTGCCGATGGAGAAGTTCAACCAGCCGTAGCATCTGCTGCCCCTTCCCTTACTTCCAAGTCGTCCTTCTCCATGCCCATCAAGATTGATCCCGAGGAAGAGAAGCGTATTTCCCTCCTTAGGAAGAAGATTCATCAATCAGAATTTGAACGTGAAAAGCTTGAGACGGAGTACCTCTCATTACGTGCACATTACGTTCATGAAAGTCAGCTTGTACGTAAGACTCGGGCCTATGAAATGGGCAGATGGAAGTTGTTGAAGGAGGTCATGACACGTCGGGGTAAAGTCTTGGGCTTGATGAGAGCCAAGATTGCCATGGGACGTGATATCGAGAGTTTGCTAAAGTATCGTGGCGAGTTGGCGAACAAGGTCAAGCTTGGAAAGGTTGATGTAGAAGATCTGGATGATAAGAAAGACGCTCCAGCCACAACCATGAATGGCGATAGTGCTACTAATGGAGAAAAGAAAGCAGGAGATGCCACCGAGAAGAAGGCAGCTGACCTTGTCGAAATTTGGAACAGCATTAACACCCAATTGAAGGCAGCCGAAAAGGCATGTGTAGAGATTGAAACACCTGCAGTCTTAACTCAAATGGTCACTTCATCAGACAAGGCATCAAATGGTAGCCGATCACGTTCGCCTATTAGAAGTGATAGTAATGATAGTGGAAGGAGGAAGCGTAGTGGTAGTATTTCTGAATCCGAGTCTAATACTCCTCCCAGAAAGACTAAGAACTCCATTCCACCAGGATTGGAGCCTCATGTCATTCCCTGGGATTGTATGGTTGAGCCACAGACGCCTTATGAAGTTCCACTACTCTTATCATGTTTGAGTTCGGCCACAGATCGAGCCGTAGGTTATGGTAAGCTTGTGCATGTGTGTAATATTGATATTGCTTACTCTTATAGCATGCTTCTAACTCTAACTCCTCACTAACTCCTCGCCTTATTTACTTATCAAAGTAACGGACAAAACCAATCCGACCGCCATTACCTGGCTGGAATCAACTCTACCTGAATCGACGGCTGCTTATGAGACTGATGCCGAAGACCTTGGTAAACTACGCGACGAGGCACGTATTCTCGAGGATGAACTAAAACGCGAGAGTGATCGTAATACCGAGTTGCAGAAGCAAATCATTGCCTCAAGGTCGAGGAGTGACGAAATGGTTGCACTGATGCAGTTGATACGCACTGAAACAGAGGCAGTATTGGAAAGACATAATGTTGTAATGGAAACCCCCGAAGCGGTTGCCAAGTCAGCCGAGCTTCACAAGAAGCTACTTGAGGAAGAGAAGCTCAGGAACCCTACCGCCGAAGGTGAGGAGGAGAATGAAGACGAGTCAACTTCAGGAGAAGAGGATGGTGAAGAGGAAGACAGGTCTGACGATGATTCTGTCGGGATCAAGGAAATTACTGTTGACGATAATAATAAGGAGGGTCAATCAGATGATGAGGGCTCGGATGAAGGTAGTGAAGATGAGGAGCCTCGTAGGAGCAAACGTCGCAGTGGAGGAGATGACGAGTCTAGTCTTACACCTCCCGATCAAAACAAGAAACGGCGGAGACTTTAATGAGAGTTGGGGCGTATGAAGTAGAAGTTATTGCTGCTTGGTATATGTGTTCGACCAAAGCTATTTGTCGCTGCATTTTAGATCTTTATGAGAATAATGCTACTTAATAGTGTGTCTTTTATGGTGTACCTTGATGATTTGGGTAACAACATGTGCATATATCTAGGTATCTAAACTGCATTGTACGTCAAGAAACATAAGAGATCGCATATCTCGCTCAGAGTAAGAGCATAAAATTTTAAGTAGGAAGAACAGAAATGATAAAATCTAGCAGACAATAAGTAACGATATGATATGATAGCAAATCATCTGTCTAATACAAGCTTAAACTGATCTATGCATGTATTCCACTGACGAGTATCAAGATAGTATTATACTACCTCATACGCCTTCAGAACAATACAACACCAAGTCATCACGAGCATCAACCGATCATATCTGCAAATCTTCTCCTTCCTCATCAATCAGGTTTAGTTTCCACCACCACGTCCGAATCCACCCTCACGAGAACGGTATTCACGGTCGCCACCACGGAAGGCTGGCTTGCCTTCACCACCGAACTTATCCTCCTCACGTTCACGTCCCTCAGGTCTTGTGGCTGCCTTCTTGTGTGTAGCAGGAACAATCTCAGCAGGCAAGGCGAGGTATCCACGTAAGTATTCAATACCCTCAGGTGTTAAATAACAATAATTATGTTGCCAACTGAAGGTAATACGGACGTATCCACGAGATTGAAGTGATTTCATTAAGTTCAAACACTCGAGATTGGTACATCCTTCAATGTGTGGATGTGTGGGTGTTACAGTGTCCTTCTTGACAACTAAAACTCCCTCACGGAAGAGATAGGAGAAGACTGCAATACGGTTGGCCTTGGGGATGAACATGGTTGGATATTATTGAATGCTATGATCGTATTTTCAAGCGTTAACACGAAAAGCTTTGAATTTGTACTGTGAGGTTAATTGTTTGCAATTTACCGCTCGTACTAAAATTTCTCTCCTATCTAATATAGCAAGGTATCACATAACTATTATAAATAAAGAACCTTTCTGAGCTGAAAATAGTCACCTGCTCACTTTCTGTCCATTCATTTTTCATGAAATACCTCTCATATTTGCTCATTGCTCTCAGTTTTTTGAAGAGGTGCTAGTGGATGGCTATCGAGGAGTGCCCCGCTATGCTATTCATATAGCATCTCGCCGAGGGCAGTCTATATAGACACACTCCTTGGGGAAATTCCCCGGGCAATAATAACGGAAGAGATTCCGTCTGGAAACAGATATTCGGCGCGGCAGCCGCTTGTTTTAATGACAAAGACAGCTGATGTTTGTTACTGCAATATTCAGCAAGAGTTTTATACGAGACGGCGCCGTCAAAAAGCCGCTGCCATATCAAAGTAATGCCATCTAATAAGTATTATTCTTGAAAACTCAACGGGGGTCACGTACTGGTCGTCTCTTCAAGAAACTCCCCTCCATCCCCCCATACATCAAAACTTTCTTTTGTGTGCATGATCCTGCCTGGTGGTGGGTGCAGGTAAGTCCACGTTAGTGTTGTTTTATGATATGAATTCGTGTGTTCAATACGAGGTCTCGGCATTTCGAGTGAACTAAGTTTGGCTTCATTTGGTTGCCTTTGTAACTCACATGTACTAACAACTATGTTCTATCTCCTCTCTTTCGTCATCATAAACCGTATAATCGCATTCTTCCAGGCTTCAAACCTGTAGATGTCGGGAGACATAGTGGTTCAATTCCACCTTGCGCACGTTGTTTACTTGGTTTTATTGATTGTCTTTGCAAGACGTATGCACTAACTTGAGTTACTATTGTCTCTCTTCATCTTCATAAACCGTTAAATTATTACAAGGACTATTCATAGAAGACATCAGAAGAGTATATATTATATAAATATGGTTGTTATTTGTGTTAGTAGTATACGCAATAGCACGCTAATAACCCACTAACAAACACCGACCACTCATATCCACTAATATCGTTCAATCGCCAAAGAGGCAATCGCAATTGATGGTGGTTCCGTGAGGATAGAACGATCATGGCAAGGTCAAAAAAGGACTCTGATCTTCCAGGCTTATGATAGTGCCGTAAGGAAGAGTGGGTTGGAGCAACACTTCTGTAAGATTAACTTTGATTCGGAGGCAGACTATATGAAGACTCGAGCCAAGGAAATCAAATCAAGGAAGATTGATGCAGAAGAAGTTGATTTAGAAGGCACTCTTGCAATGATCACTGACAAAGTTCAGCACTGTTCTAAGGGGGGTAAGCTAAGTAGAGATATAAAACCTGTAAAGAAAAGAAGAATAAGTATGCCTTAATCATAATAATACACTACCATCATCAAGATATATAGGACACCAGAGGACAACACCGCCAATTAACATGATAATTCAATTCGCTCTCTTCAATAGACTACAAGAGAGAATCGACACCAACTATAACTAGAAGTCTTCCACATCGTGCGCAAGGTTGAATCGAACCACTCGGCCGTCAAGCCGCTACAGGTTTGTCTCACAGTATAACCCCTCCCCCCAAACACTATCTTTGCTTACATCAAGTCATCTAGAGTGAATGCTCGGCTAAACTTCACAGTCACCAAGTTACCACGGTAAGTATCTTCTTCAGAAAGGTTTGGGTTCATGTTTTCTCCCCTAGCAATGAATAGACCTGGGTTTGAATAGTACCTTTTGATGAGTTTCGACTTGATTGCACCCACAAAGGCATACTTGTCCGATTCCTTTCCTACTAGTTGTCCGATTGCTGCTTTGACAGAAGTGTATTCGTGAGTAACCTCATCCTCACTGTCTGACAATTCGACATCCTCATTGTCGTTTGGCTCGGACTTGTATTCAATCTCAAACTCAACTTCATCCTTTCTCTTGAATGTTTCTGACTGACTTTCGCCGGTCTCCAAGTAGTTAGCCTTGACCTCCTTGCAAATTCTATTCAATTCCACGTAATCCTTTGAACCACCGGGCTTTACATCCACAGTGGGGCAGATACTGCCCCGCATTGACTCCATCATCACTCCATCTACAAAATAACCAGTCCGCTCACTGAAGTTAGCATTAGCATTAACGATGATTGTGATTTGGATCTCTGGTCGGGCTTCAACATAAGCAATGTTCGGGTATGGCAAGCCAGTGTTATTCCAAGTACGAATTCTTTTGATGAGTTCAGGATTCATACGTTGCCAGTCAACATTCTGGGTTACATGAGTTTGTTTGTTGTTGGCATCAAGAATGGGTTGATTATCTTCGTCAACTGCCATCACTTGTAACTTGAAATCAATACAGAACTTCGTCTCTGGATCCATTAGTTTGGCAGTTATACCACAGCTATTTAGGTTGTGATAGAACATTTCGTCAACTACACTTTTCGTGCAGCCAATAGCTTGTAATGCGTTAAAGAATGGTCCTGGACTGTCGTAGCCTAGGTACTTCCCAACTGCCCAGAGGTTTTGTCCACTCAACCAATCGCGACCACCTGGTGTTAATTGTCGTAGATATATGACGGCTGTAGGGTCTAGGCCACGGAACGCTTGTGTGATAGCTGCATCACCTGCTACGGATGCTAATTCTTCTGCCTCTTCCTCTGAATGTCCTGCGTCAAGTGCAGCTGCATACGCGGCATCCTCTGCTTGTGAACGAATCTCTAAGTTTGTTACGAAGAAATTCATAATGTCCTGTGGAGAATTGTTGTTTGCGGCATTCCAAAGAGTAATGCCAGTGCTAGAGTTTGGATGCACACGTCGTTTAACTCTCCGTTCGCCTCCTGAAGCAGGCTCGAGCAAAGAGCTCATGTCTTCTAATTCATTTATTGACATTGTTGGTCGGTGTGGATGATGCGGGAAGCTATACTATTTATTGTGGCAACTGATAAGCACAATAAATTTAGAGCTCTCCTTTTTCAGTCGAGGGTAAATACGATTCAGTCATGAGATGAAAAATGAAATTTTTTTAGGATGAGACTACTCATAAAACTTACATTATCAATTATGCCAAATAGTCTTCATCTTCAAAACACATCAAATATGAATTGTCTTTCTTCTGATACGTACATTCCCAGTCGATTGTATACTACGAGAAATTTCAAGTCCATCTCCCGAACGAGCTGCCATATCAGAAGCTAACTTTTTTCTATTCTTTTCAGCCGCCCCCTTATTCAAGTTATCATCAAAACTAGCACCCAACTTCTTCAAAGCAAGGTAATACAATGAACCCTCCATCTTCCATGCCTGCACTGCATAATTGTTATTAGCTCTGTTATCCAATGAACCTCTAAAATTGACTTGCTCCGCCCACCAGTTATATAGTGAATTTCTATCATTATTTCCATCCTCCTTAGTCCTTGACTTCACATACAATACCTCAACATCATGACCATTATCTTCCACAGTAATCTTTAATACTGAATCATCATTAGCATCATTCAATCTTTCTACCACTTCGTTGTAATTTGTCCACCAGGTGGTATCTGTCTCCTTTGCAACCTTCTTAATTGCTGTGATTGCATCCTCTTCTGTTCCTACTAAAGCTTTGAAAGTATTGAATTGTTCATTACTAGTAACGGCAGTAATGGCTGTATTACCAGCCTCGACTCCGCCTGCTTCGTTGAATACCTGTGCCAATTTGTTGGTTAACTTGGATCGTTCCCCATTATTAACCTGCTCCGTAGCAAGTTTCTTAATCATCTCAATTGCCGTATCCTCTTCCTTAATCTTGTACGATTCCATCAGTGTTTTCAGTCGTTCATCACTCTTGACTGCTGCTACTTTACTACTTTCTTCACCACTAACTGAGATGTATAATGATGCCAACTGACTGAGTAATGGAAGTCCCTCCTGAGACGATGCTGTATTCTTAATCATCACAATCGCTTTCTTCTCCTCAATCTTGTATGCTGCCATGAGTTTATCTAACCGTATCCGTTCATCACGTTTCATAACTGCTACTCGATTTCGTTCATCGCCTCCTTCATTATTCCACAATGATGCCAATTGACTGAGTAATGTAAGTCCAACTTGAGATTTCTTAATATTCACTAAAGAATTGAAGACTTCATGTCGTTCCTGGCCCAAGGTAGAAGCTACTGCATCAACCATTGATTGCATGTATCGTGGTAAGTTGGCATAGTACTTGACATCAGATGACATTTGGGCGGCAAGGTACTGTAATTTACAGCCGGCACGGAACTTTCTCATTCGAATCATAACCGTTGTAATGGTAGCAATCTTGAGCTCGTTGATAAGTGAAGTAATCTGTTTGTTATTCCACGTGTCACCTAGTGCCTGTAACTTGCCCTTGACAAACTCGATAATGGCATTACTCTCTTCCTCTGTGTTTGATTCAATACTCTTAATAGTATTATCATTATGAGCATCCTTATCTAAAGTCAAAAGATCAGAGCTATCAAGTAACTTTGCAAGGCGAGAGTAAATACCCAACTCCAATCCAGCATACTTGCTACCGAAATGATCCATGATCTTGGTTGTAAAGCCGGACTTAAAGTTGTATACATTGCTATAAACTCTCACGAGATTCTTACTCATGTATTCACGAACAATCTTGGGGAAACGTGTCGTTGATCTAACCATACCCATCATCCACGCTTGGGGATGACAGACAAAGCTAACCTCGAACATCATGATCTTCGAGTTGGAGATAATCTCACCGATAATCCTGGTGAGGTATTTTTGTGGTCCAGCACCAAGACCAAAAATATACTTGGCAACAGCAGATGACATAACTAGGACTTGGAATGTACCTTGATAAGATGCAATGGCAAGTAGGATGTGCATTTGAGCAAGGAGATATCCAATGATTAACAACTGGTAGAAGTTCTCAAGTCCAAAGCGCTCGGTCCAAGTGATGTAATGACCTCTCATCTTACTATCAGAATCTCCCTTCTCACACAATACTGGAATCATATCAACTGTCGCCTGTTTACTTGTAAAGTCGTGTAAAGTCCTCCCCCCGAATGCCCAATTCTTGACAGCCTCAATACCATGGATAAATTCCGCTATTAGAAAGTTGGGTATTTTGGTGTCCGGTACCGAAACACAACATTGATCCGGGCGCATGAAATTATACTCGTCCCCATCAACATGACGGCTTCCAGGTGGAGCATAGTGGAGGAAGTGGAGGATGACATGATCAATAGAGAACTTACTTCCCAAATTAACCCAACACTTGTACTTTCCGTTTTCAGTGGAGTCTAATGCATCTCTCATAGCCTTTCCGAGTTCCAATCTCTTCTCATTGAACAGTTTACATAATGTTGTTTTGTCGTAGTTGGCAATATTTGATGCAATAGTTTGCACTAATACGAGGAGTAATACAATAAACTTCAAAAGCTCGGAAGAAAGTTGACTAACTTGTTTTGAATCCTGACCAATTTCATATAATCGATTTAATTCCTTTTTGAAATCTTTACCAAACCCAATATTAATATCGGAGACATCTCGTTCATCAATATCATCAATACTAAAATCATCAGCATCTCCACTAGTAGGTTGATCCAATTCTAATTCGAGTACATTGTTTTGTAAGAGTTCGTCACGGTCGATATAATCATTATCAAGAACATTATTAATATCAATATCTCCCGCTGCATCGGTTTCTTCACGTGCATCATTATTAACACAATCTTGTAATATGTTTGCACCTTCCCTACTATCACTACCTTCTGATTGATATGCAGGCATCTTACCACCACCACCATTATCAGGTGTACCAGGCGTATCTTCCTCTCCACTGCTTGGCATACCGTCAGAATTAATACTACTACTGCTTCTTTGGCGAACCATCCTGCTTGAGGGACTTGCAATAACAGTATCATCCCCTAATAATCTATCCGGTACAATATCACTATTTGCTTTCAGATCCGACTTGCGCTTGTTGGTAGATGTATCATCTTCCAATTGATTTTCAATATCTCTTTCAACCTGAGAAGCGCCATCTGCTGCTGCATGACGTGAAGAACGACGCTCTCCACTACCACTCATTAATACAAAATAGACCGCTACTAATACACCAATTATTAGTGCAATAACCCAAACACTTTCAGGAGATGAAGTGCGCAACTGATCAATGACAACGCCCATATTGATAGGTTTTCAACAATGGTAACAATTTGCTCGAATTTGAAGAAGGCGCAACTACATATCTGGGCGGATACCCCATAAGTGCCCATAAAAGACCCCATATACCCTGCGTGTACCCATAATTTCTGCAACCATTTTTGCAAGCCGTAGCATCTGCTGCCCCTTCCCTTACTTCCAAGTCGTCCTTCTCCATGCCCATCAAGATTGATCCCGAGGAAGAGAAGCGTATTTCCCTCCTTAGGAAGAAGATTCATCAATCAGAATTTGAA
>Ga0214480_100224_pt1 | contig 28142 bp, 26 predicted proteins | sample M1_20Mar14CPVII9_3_FD_165042 | JGI IMG/M metagenome (GOLD analysis project Ga0214480, IMG submission 165042) | Marine eukaryotic communities from Monterey Bay, California, United States - M1_20Mar14CPVII9sort6BwellE17 | ecosystem: Environmental > Aquatic > Marine > Unclassified | place: USA... | reverse complement strand
CAGATGTATGAGGAGAAGTGGATTGTTATGTGGAGTTTATTTTATGGTGTATGAAATGTAGTTTAGATGTAATATAAAGTTTAATGAAGATTGCTTGGTCTTAATACTTCCCCATTCCCCGCTCTATGGCTTTCCTTCGATCAACTTCAAATTGTACTCAATTCCAAATAGTTTGATCGCCAAAATATCATTTCCCCCCTCCCCACCCCCTTTGCTACCCTTCAGCCACGCTTCAGCATCACTACTCCTTTATACTTTCATGAACTATAACATGCATCTATTTTATGCTTTGATAGTAGCGGTTTGCCTTTTAAGGTCGTCTGATGCCTTTGGCTTGACAGTAAGGCGCAGTTGCAACTACTTGCCGATATCATGTTCACATCATCATCAATCCAAATTATACATGTCTGGAGGCTTTGGTGGCGGAGGATCATCAAAAGCAAAGAATAAGAAGAAGGGTAAAGGCGGTAATAGTACAGCTTCCAGTAAGAGAATGAATCCAAGAGATGCAAAGCGTGCTCAACAAGAATTAGTGGAGCGGTATGGTGGCGATTTGCAACTTGGTACACAACAAAGAATAGAAGCGTCATTAGAATCTCTTGAACCTCATCTCAGAGAAGCGGCAGAGTTATACAAGGCAATAACACAATTTGATTCTTTAGTTAAACCAATGACAACGGCTGATAGGAATAGGCTTATACCTGCAGTACAAAGTAAAATGGTAGATGACGATCGGCAAAAGTTACAATCCATCATGGATGAACACAAACTTACCGAAATAGAATTACATAATATATACCAGAAAATCACGTGGGATGCATCTGCAGATGCCAAGGCTACAGGAGCAGATATTGTGGGAAATCAAATGAAACCAGAGTTTCAAGAACGAATTAACAAGGCATGTTCAATAGCAATTAAGACTACAGAAAGTGAAGAATCAATTGGCAAAGTGTTAGATGTGGGTTGTGGACATGGTGCCATTATAAAATCACTAACAAATGTAGGATTGGAAGAACCAGACATGTACGTTGGTATTGATTTGAGTAGTGAAATGATCGATAATGCTGTTAAAAGATATGGTGCAGCAAGGAATGGGAAAACTGGAAAGGGTCGGACGTTTATTGCAGAGGATTTCTACTCCTATGACTTTGAGAGTATATTCGATTCGGTCATATTTTGCTCATCGTTGCATGATCTTCCAGATATGGTTGGTGCTATTTCAAAAACAGCTTCTCTCCTTCGACCAAATGGTGGTAAACTCATAGTTATTCACGCTCAAGGTGCGCAGCATGTGATAGGCCAGAATCAAGCCAATCCGGTAATGGTAAAACGGGGACTGCCTACATCATCAGAATGGACTGAAATGATCAATCAAAACAGTGATTGGAGTTTAGAACTGGAATGTGAACCAGCCGATCCACGGTCTTCTTTAGAGGAGAAGGAAGGATATCTAGCAGTGCTAACTAAGATATAAGCCGGTATTAATGCACACATAATATTATGATATGCTCGACTTAGTAAATTGCTTAAATTATTACTTTATGCATGTCCACAAAGTCCTAGTGGCATTTCTTCACCTTCACTCTCTTCGTATTCTTCCTCTAGTATCTCTTCCTTTGGCTCTTCTTCTTCATCATCCCACCATATTCTAAGAAGATCTACCTCAACATCCTTTGATTTATCTTTATGAAACTTATACATGTTCTTTATATCAAACTTCATTTCTGCAACCACCTCGGCATTCAGATTCCACTTCTCCTTGAGCAATTTTAATAGGAATGGTCTGGTTGTTGATTTGTGAAAGGAGTAAACAGCTCGCTTTGCTAGACGTATAGCAGTTTTTAGAAATTGCACGTCAATGCCTTCATTGTGTTTAGTGCCAAATGGTGGATTTGTAATAATCGTGTCTACTATCTTTGACGGTAGTGGTATTCCATCGTCTTCATCTTCGTTGGGATTGTTGTAAAGTGTATTATCATCATCTGCAGTTGATGGTTTATTTGTTTTGGCGTTTCCTCTACCTCTTCCCTTCTTTCCTCTACCACCACGATGACCTCTTCCCCTACCTCTACCACCATGTATATTGTTTCTCTTTGGTGGAGTATATTTCACTTTGGCAAGTAATAATTCAACACCCAAACATACATCATCTTCCTCGTCATCCTCTTCACAACTTCGTCCAATTAATTCTTCTTCCTTTAACATGTTGACATTTTCTCTAGCCAATTCTAATGCATCTTCGTCGCAATCTACTAAATATACCTGTTAGTTGCAAAAGAAGTAGAAGATATGTTTGATGAGTTAGTGTTATCATATAAAGAGGAGGACGGTATGTGATGTGTGCATAATATATTTATACACATCATGTGCACACACTCACCATATCAGATTGTACCAACGCCATACCCAATCCTAACATACCAGTACCAGTGCCAAGATCCAGTATAGATGTACCAGGTCCAGCATCACCTTTATCCAATGCAGTTAAGATGATGGACGCGGTAAGTTGGGGAGATGTTGGGTCTGGAAGATGCACAATTTCACGGTTTATGATGATATAAAAGAGAGGCAATTGAAACTTCAGTTAGTACTCGTGATTTGCAAAGGCAACTAAAGACAAACTAAGTTCAAATGAAGTAGTCAACTTGAATACTTCACTTTGAGCATAATTTGGTAAATCACATGATAAGACAATACTAACGCGGACTTACACTGTTCAAGGACAATTTTAGGTTCAGCAAAGCTTTTGTTTGGTAAGGATGATAAGATTGATTCGAGATGTTTTAACTTCATTATTATTACTATATATGCCAGTATGTACTAGAGGTTGCTATACCTAGGACACTTATTATCCTCCGCTCCACAGCCAAAAAGAAGTAAAGACTAAGAATAAAGATACCGTCATTTTTTCGCCTTCTTGTCATTTTTATGTGCTTCTCCTACTTCATGTGCCAAAACGGCACTTTACTACCATGCCCTCATCGACCACCACAAGCCACAAACCTCTCTCCTATGCAGGTTAGGCTATCGTGCTAACTATTGGTACTTGAAGAACAACTATTGTTAATATCTATGGCAGAACTAGGCAGTTTTATTCCCCCAAATTATTTACAACTATCATTGCAATAAAATAAAAATTATATAGTGATTTCAAGTAAATAATTCGATATATACCAATATCACACATCATATGAAACTCCAAATATATACCACAATGTCACCAACAAAACAAAATAACGAGGAGAGTGATAATGATAATGATATCGATATTGCAAGGCAACAACTAAACACTGCCAAAGAAAAAGTAGAATCAGCACTCACAATATATGAAAAGTATAAAGAATCAGAGGATGCTTTATGGAAGTTTGCGGATGAAGCATGGATAAGAGCAGTGTCAGCATCCAAGGCATCACGTGAAGCAGAGGATAGATTAAAATCATCTCGTATGAAAGTTAAAGAGGCAGAGGATAATTTAGCAGAGATACAAGATGGTATAAGTAAAGTATCTCCTCGATCGGTAATGGATGATATAACGGAGGACAATAATAATGGAACAACCACAAGTGATGGTGATAACACTGATTCTACGGTTGTGAATGATAATGTCAAGAAGGGTAAAAGTATCTCTCCTGATAGAATAAACAAGGCTCGTGATACGCCCCTTCCTCTGAGTCCGAGTAGTATCATCATGAGATCCCAGTCGCTTGAGTCTATAGCAGAAGAGCATCCTTTACCAACAACATCACCAGGTGAACAGCGACGTACTACTTTAGAGAGTAATACCTTAACAACGAGGACAGTTCCTAGTAGTAGTAAAACAATGGGAATGGGAGGGGGGATCGCACACCAGATTTGTATAACAGGAGCAGGTGCATCTGAAACCAATGGTATCTATCAACTAGCTCATGTCTCAAGCGGCGGAGCACCAATGTACACGAAAGAGGGAACATGGGCAGGATCTAAACGTACATTCTTACTATCAAGCTATGTTAGTGGTGGCAATGGTAAACGATCATGGATCATTTGGATAGCCAACACAAAGAAGAGTTTGTACATTATCAATTGTAAAGAGAATAGGAAGAGCCCTCCTGAGCAGGGATGGAAGGCAAAGAAGAGACGATATAGGCCTGCACCCAAGTTGATATTAATGTCTCCTACTGAAGGTCAACTTGAGAACTTTACAGTCTCGAATAGTAGCAAAGTCCCATTTGTTAAGAGTCGATTGTTCACATCTATATTTAGGAGTTGGAAGAGCTGATACTTTGGTTATTCCGCTTTAGATCATCTTAGCGGAGTGTAGCTAAACCAGTAACCAATAATTAGGAAGTTATAATTATTATATCAATATCCACCCGAGCCCTCTTATATGCAATAGACACTATTCTACTTGGACCCATTAATCTCTAAGTATGTCATTTGGGCAAAAGATAAGGCAATACATTCCTTACCACAACATTTGCCCCACAATTGATCCGATATTGTTGTCTCTCACTAATATTAGTGTCCACACGAGCCCTCTTGTTGCTCTGTCCTACGCTTTTGGCATCGATAGATAATGTAAATTCATCCATCTTGTGTTTCCACAGAGCAAGCTCAAGTATAGAGGACGCCTCTTTTGCTAACTCATACATATCGAGTCTGTCATACAGTGCTTTGGTATCACTTTCTCTGGTCTTTTTAGCAAAAGCAACGATTCTATTTTCCAAGTCCACACGCCATTTTGCAACAGCCAATGCATCCATACGTTTCGTAATGCTGGCTCGAAAAAGATATCTGAACACCTCAATGGAAGTCGATCTGACCTCGCAACGACCAAAGGATTCTTGTGTGTCATGTGTTGCTAATTCCATCACCAAAGATTTCATATCATAATCTTGATCTGGGAAGTTGTGTTGTTGTGTATTGAAAAGCCTCTGTATGTTCTTTAGAGGTAATCTACGCTTAGCCAATGTTTCAAGCATACCCTTCCAATCAAACTCATACTCGGGATGCAACGATTTGTAACCTTCCACTAACATATCAACAACTTCCGAAGGTGCATTACACCAAAATGCATACAACAGAGGGATATCTCCCCACTTGTCTTTCATTATTAGTGTTTCGGGGTACTTGTCAATCAATAACTGAAACATTTCGACTGCTGGTTTGGTTGAGCATGCCAATATATGAAGAGGAGTCATCCCCAAACAGTCGTGTTCGTTGCCAGTTATATTGAGTTGACCAGGAGGTTTTGATGTCCAGGGATTGATTTCCCGTTTGAGGTTTTGCACGGTAGTTTTGGTATCGTGGTATGATTGATAGTAGCATATCTTGTGTATCGGTAGATCATCAAATCTTCTCTTCAATGCAGCTGATATCGTTGCGTCATTATCATCATCATCTGCATCCGGAAATGCTAATCCCAAATCAGCACAATGCTTTAATGCAACTGTATCTATCTCACAATCTGATGGTAATGCAATATTCCGTACACTCAGAACTGTGCATTGTTCTTCTCTGCTAGCATATTTGTCTTCGAGCTGTTCCATAGTTTCTGGAAGTTCAAGTGAAACCAAACTTATATTACTCCCCACTATACTGATATCTACATCAACTCCAATAGAAGGAGGGATTCGAAAATTTGTCAAGTTGCAAATCTTGAATGCCCTTGCTCGAATAATCTCTATAGTATCAGGCAAACGTATCTCATTCAATCTCTCACAGCCTTCGAATGCTTCTATCCCAATAACTTTCAAAGAGGATGGGAGTTTAATTGATACAAAGGAGGTGCATCTACTTAAAGCATCTTTTCCAATTTCCCGAAGTCCTTCTGAAAATGATATTTCTGATAAACTATCGCAGTTACAAAAGGTACCCTCATTGATGACTTCTAGAAGGGGAGGAATGTTAATTCTCTTCAGTCTGCAATTTTGAAACGCCCATTGCCCTAACCTTTCAATCCCCTCTGGTAGGACTACTTCTAGATTTTCACATTGATCAAACGTATGATCTCCGATCTCTTCTAATGTAGATGGAAGATTGATCCTCTTCAGAGCACTACTGCAATAATAGAATGCTTTATCACCAATTCGTATCAGCCCCTCGGGTAGCTCAACTTCTTCTAAATAATGTCGGTACCGAAACGCATTTTCAGGAATAACCGTGACAGAAGGTTCGACCCTAACATGCGTTACATCTCTTGGTACCTCATCAACTCCATTGTATATGTATACCTCAACATCTTCTTCCTCACTACTACTCATTTTTGATAATTCCAATAAAGTGACACAAGATGTGCACAAAAATGTAGTAATATGATTAATGACTGGTTGCTGCTCGAACCAATACCCACAGGATACTTATAACTTATAAAAAGTGTATACAATAACCGAAGATGATGTTCTGTAGTAGTAGTAAATATTGCTGTACAAAAATTGTGTATCAGTGCCCTCTTGGTATTAAAAGTATCCTGTTGACGAATGATTGTAGAAGTCCCAGTTAAATTGAAGAGAATATGAACGTTGTAGTATATTATCAATCAACAATTACTATTTACTCTGTCCGATTTATTATCTCAACTCTCATCCTCTCGCGTAATCTCAAAGGGGGGTTCGTCCAGTTTATGCAAGCGTACGTATCGACCTTGGTGTCAAATCAGGGCTATGGTAAAAAGTATCTTTGTATTATTTATCAATAAAATTGTTTTTTAGCATTTACAATTTGTCATTTGTACTTTCATCGAACATCTGCTTTATTTCGGTAAGACTTTGAAGTTCTGCAGAGCAAATCTGTTTTTTGATGTCGATGATGCTCTCATAAATCGCTTGGTTGGCATTGTTATAATCAATAGACCACCCCCTACCAACTATCCAATCAACTACAACATAATCTACAATCTAATCAATCATGTCTCTAAACGATGAGGCCCTCATGAACACACTATCATGTACACTCGGCTTTGCTGGGTATCCATGCGGTGAAAATCCAATCAACATCGTCTCACTAAGTTTGGCTACTAGTGGATTGGCTTTACTTATGGTAAGTTAGTAGTCATATGTGTTTATGATTTGTTTGAATGTATCGTTATCTAATATCACGTCTCTTATCATTGCAATCAAACAGGTCTTTTGGCTAGTTCGTAAGGTATGTGTGTCATTTTTTTTTGTGTTCATATGATGTGTCACCCTAAAAAAAAAGATATAAGTTCTCATATATCTAACATTCAACCCCATACCCCACTACACCATCACAACAACTACTACAACACAATAATAGCTCAAATCACACGATCGTGGTACACCCGAAATGAATAAACTATCCGAACAAATCCAATCAGGTGCACGTGCCTTCCTCGTAACCGAGTATAAATATCTAAGTGGCTTTGTTTTCTTAGTATTTGCTGTATTAGTTATTATCTATTCGTTAGATCCACCTACCGGGAAACATTTTGGTGGTAGTGGTGATCGTGTCGATGGTATTCGTGCTGGTGCTTGTTTCTTGGCTGGTGCTATTCTAAGGTGTGTTTATATGTTTTGTGATTGTGTGTGTGATTATATCTTATGTGTCATATCTGATACATATCTTTCGTATCTTACAACATATATCTTCTATATATAGTGCCGCGGCTGGATGGGCAGGTATGAGTATTGCAACTGATGCCAATGTCCGTACGACACAGGCTGCCGATAAGGAAGGACTCAGTGTCGCCTTACGTGTTGCCTTTACTGGTGGTGCTGTTATGGGATTTGTTGTAAGTATTTATGTGTGTGTCTTTTGATTTGGATGTGTCATCTATGCTGTATCTCTATATCTCTGGGTGATATCATATGTATTTGAACATATGATATAGATCTCTCGTCTGTTTACTCATTATCATTCTCTTTCTTTCTTCTCTCCATTATCTATTCAGGTTGTTGGATTAGGACTCTTCGGTGTATCACTCTTCTTCTACCTAATGACACTCAACCGTGATACCATCACTGAAATGGCCGGATTGACGAATCCTGGAACGCTCATTGCTGCCGTGGATTCATTGGCTAGCTTCGGTTTTGGTGCTAGTTCTATTGCACTCTTTGCTCGTGTTGCTGGTGGAATTTACACCAAGGTAAGAGAATGGAGAGATTTGTTTCTGATATATATGGATATGTAGAAGCCTAACAGTCTCATATTTGATACGATATCTTTATGCTCTAGGCTGCTGATGTTGGTGCTGATCTTGTTGGTAAAGTTGAGATGGATATCCCTGAGGACGATCCACGTAACCCTGCAGTCATTGCTGATAATGTTGGTAAGTATCTCTATCCTTTATACTAGTATCAAGAGTAGACAGAGTCTGACACGTTACTTTTGTTCCTTCTTCTCTTCTCTTCCTTTTATAGGTGATAATGTTGGAGATGTTGCCGGTATGGGAGCTGATCTCTTCGAATCATTCGTCGGATCTATCATTGCCGCTGCCACACTTGCCAATGGAGATGCTACCTTAGTCGCTTTACCCTTTTGGATTGCAGGTGCCGGTATTGTCGCCTCAGTCATTGGTTTCTTTGCCGTCGGTACCAAGGATGGTGCTTCCCAGAAGCAACTCTTGTTCGCTTTACACAAGGGAGTTATCTTATCCTCCATCTTTGTTTTGGGTTTCTCGGCTATTATCATTTCACAGCTATTTGACCATGATAAGACAGCTGGATGGAAGCTATTTGCCTGTATTGCAATTGGATTAGTAGCCGGGATCTTAATTGGTCAGGCAACTGAGTACTACACTTCTTACAGGTATGTTTGTTCTTTCATTTTTTCCCGGTTCACATACATATGATGTGATGATATGTGTTCATAAGATGTGTTACTCATTTCCAACCATCACAAAACCTCTTCTTCTACACAGTTTCTGGCCTGTTCAATCGATTACCGCCGCCGGTGTTACTGGTCCTGCCACTGTCATCATTCAAGGAATCGGTATTGGAATGGTCTCATGTGTTGGACCTGTATTGATTATTGTTGCTACGATTCTCGGCTGTAACGCTTTGTCGGGTGAATATGGTATCGGTAAGTTCAAATGGTTGATAGTATAATCCACGAACTATTCGACTAGTAAATCTCATCATTCGACTCTCTCTTGCTTAAACTTTATAGCCATGGCAGCTGTCGGAATGCTCTCAACTTTGGGTGTGACTTTGGCAACTGATGCCTACGGTCCTATCGCTGATAATGCCGGTGGTATTGCCGAGATGGCTGAACTCGAGGAACGTGTTCGTGAGACTACCGATGCCCTTGATGCTCTTGGTAACACTACCGCAGCTACCGGAAAGGGTTTTGCCATTGGTTCTGCTGTATTAACATCTCTTTCCTTGTTGGCTGCCTTCAAGGATAAGGCTGGTATCACTACCGTCGACATTGGTGACCCAGTCGTCGTCTCTGGTATGCTATTTGGAGCCATGTTGCCCTTCCTCTTCGCTGCACTTACCATGCTTTCTGTACAGAAGGCAGCTGGTGCCATTATCATTGAGGTTCGTCGTCAGTTTGCCACAATTGAAGGACTTCGTGAGGGAACCGCCGAGGCAGATTCCGACAAGTGTGTTGCAATCTCCACCCAATCCTCTGTTGAGGAGATGATTCTTCCCGGTGTATACGCCGTCCTAAGTCCTCTCATTATTGGTCTTCTCATTGGACCCAAGTGTCTAACTGGTATGCTAGGTGGTAGTATTGCTAGTGGAATGATGCTTGCACTCATGATGTCCAATGCTGGCGGAGCCTGGGATAACAGTAAGAAGTATATTGAGATTGAAGGAGCCCATGGTGGCAAGGGAACTACAACACACAAGGCATGTGTCGTGGGAGATACTGTTGGAGATCCTTTCAAGGATACCAGTGGACCTGCACTTAACATCTTGATCAAGTTGATGAGTATGATTAGTCTAGTTATTGCTTCTATCATTCGAGGCTGGGAGGATTGGCAATATTGGTACTGGGGTTTATTGCCCATTGGTCTTGCTGTTATTGCCACCGTGGCGGTTCACCACTTCTACTGGAAGAATGAACAAGACATTGCAGCTCCCATTGATGAGCTTATCAAGACCGAGGAGGGCGGAGATGCCAAGGTTCTTGAAGAATCCGATGATGCCAAGGGCGATGAAGAGACTGGAGCTGCTGAAGTTGTTGCCGAGGCTACTGCTGGGGATGAAGTAACAGCATAAAGAAGATTTGTTTGGCAGTCGTCAGATCCGAGTATATTCGTTTGATAGCCAGTTTTTGGCCTGGGTGTGATTTACCTATGTTGTTTACATACATAGGATTGTAACAGGAAGGATTTATGGTTTTCGTGTTAAGATTGATTAGAAATTATAGGTCAGCCTATTAAGTCTAAGCTCTATTCTAGTACCTCCTTAAACAATCAACCAAAGGTCTACTTATCTCTGTAACAAGTCACTATCCCACTTCATCACAGGTTCGTTGTCCCTTGCAGTTAGAATCTCACATCCATCCTTTGTAACGAGGACGGTATGCTCGAACTGTGCACTACGCTTACCATCGGCAGTCACGGCAGTCCAATTATCACCCCAAGTCTCGTCATCATATGTACCCAGATTAATCATCGGTTCGACCGTGAATACATGCCCTTCCTTCATTACGCCCTTGGCCTTATTTTTGTTATAATGTGGTACATTTGGTGCTGTGTGGAATCTATGGCAAGAGTAATACGGAGTAGTGTGTAAGTTCTTGTCGTGCATTCTATTATGAGAAGAAATGTCCAAGAAAGACTACTTCACTTACAGAGATCCAATTCCATGACCACAATAGGTCCGAACGACAGAACACTTATTAGCTTTTGCAACACGATGGATCTTAGAACCCAAGTCACGATATAAAGTGCCTGGTTTTACCATTTCCAATGCACTTGATAAACATTCAAATGCCGTTTCAACTACCCGTCGTCCATCAGCGTCGACATTTCCCACCATGAATGTCTCATTTAAGTCACCGTGATATCCACCACGTGAGTATGTCGTAACATCAATGTTAACAATGTCACCATCTTGAACTTCTCGATAGTCTGGGATACCGTGGCAAATCACCTCTGTTAATTTGTGTTGTATGATATGATGTGAATGATGAAAAGAAAAAGGTTAGACTAATATGGAGAAACACATATCATATCAACAACATCACTCACCATTAACACTAGTACAAACACTCTTTGGAAAATTATAATAATTCAAAGGACTTGGATAACAATCCCTTTCCATACATGCCTCATGTATTACCCTATCAATTTCATCTGTCGTAACACCTACACGTAATGCCTTACCTCCTTCATTTAATACTTCACGACCCATGGCACATGCATAGCGTAGATTACATTCGCCTTCTAACTCGTCAGGTCCATAGACGCGTATGGTATTATTGGATGCCCGGTCATGTTGTTCCGATTCGGATACACCACCGGGATGATTTGCATAATCTGGCTTTTTAACTTTAGAATTTGTAATTTGACGTTTGGGTGATAATAACGCAGGACGTAATGCACCAGTGAAGTTATAATCATTTGCCCATATAGGTAATGATTGTTTTATTTCATTAGATGAATCTAATGAACATACTATACCATCTTTTGGTGGTGTTTTACCATGTGTACTATTGCTACTGCTACTACCACCCATTTGTTTTAATACGGGATGTATCTTCTTGTGTTCTTTATAACTAGCTCTGAAACATGCTTGATTACAGAATACATTTCTAACACCATACTTTAGACATTCGGGACATGCTAGTGGTTTTAGTACGTCGTTAGTGCATCCAGGTGTTGTACAAGACGGGGTTGTCATGTTGTATGTACTCTTGTCAATAATTTGTTGTTGGGAACTGTACCCAATCTAAAGAGATCTAAATGTAGAGGGTGTGGCCGATGATGATAAGCTAAACTAACTAACCAACTAATTAACTAGTACATCGCAGATATCAGCTAGTACAAATGCTGCAATGGAAGAAAAATAATCATTGCAATCAAGTTCGAGTTGCATTGGAGATTTGCAATTTTTTTGTGGTGCTGAAGGATACCAACATCAACCACCACCAATTGAAGTAATGGCATGTTGTTTATGGCTCTGCATAAGAGACTATATCTATCACCAATACCACTGCTATATTCCTGATAGATAATTTTGGTGAGTAAACATATCGTAGGGAGTTCATAAAATCTTCCTTTTCTCTCCCCAAATCAAAAATGACTTCATAAAACTCTCTAGAGTCAACTATGGGTCTAGTGCATATTCCAAGGACGTTTGCTGCGGCTATAAAGGGTAGTATACAACGATATAGATGCCCACTCTCTGACGATGCAAAATCTTTGATTGGAATAGGATTGAAAAATCCTCCTCATATCTATTCTGCTCGAGCAGGAATCTTTGACGTTGATGTGATGTTTCATATGAACAATGCCTCATATCTGAACCACGCGGAGTTAGCGCGATGGCAATGGTCTACATATAGAGGTACATTATTTGATAGTTTTAAAGCATCAACTTACTTTATTGTCAGTGGATATATGGTTCGTTTTAGACGTGAAATACCTCCATTGAAACGATTTGATATTGAAACTCGACTGGGTGCTATAGATGATAGGAACTTATGGGTTTATCAGACGTTTCATCATAATAATAATGGTATTGGAAGTGGGAAAGTAATGTGTCAGATTCTAACTAAAGCAGTAATGGTAAAAGAAGGAAAAGTTCTCAACCCAAGAACATGGGCAGAAGACAACATACCAGCAGCTGCCAAAGATGATATAGACGGTTTAGTATTAGCATCCAATGATATCGAATCCATATTCGACGAGAAGGCAGCCCAATTCACCAATCTAGAAGAAGTGATGAGACGGTCTGCCGCTGATAATGATGATAGAGTTTCATAAATGATTTGTACATAATGTTATAAATACAATCCACAAATACTCTGGATGCTCTAATTTAGTACATAGTGATATTCTATACTATAAAGAGCAAATAAGATAGTTCTACTATGGATAGACAACTATCAAAGTGGTTTCCCATCGGCACCTAATAGACCACCTGAACCTCCATCCTTTTTCAATGTTTGTCCGTCAGCCCCGACTAATTTAGGACCACCACCAACTCCAGCACTCATTACTTCAAGTAGTTGAATCTTAAAGAATAATGCAGCTCCTCCAGGGATTCGTCCATCAGGTGTACCGTCATTTCCATAGCCCATCTCTGGCGGGATGCCAAGCATCGCTGTCTCTCCCTCACACATGTGCAAAAGACCCTCTCTCCAGCCAGGAATTACACCTCCCAATGGGAAAGTTACGGGATCTTTGCCTAGGGAGCTGTCAAATACTGTGCCATCTGGCAATGTTCCATGATAGTGCACTTTAACTGTCGATGCAGCTGTTGGTTTCACTCCTTTACCGAATCCATCTGGACCTGCTTCAAGCGGATGAATAACCACTCCACTCTCAAGAGTTGCTGTCTCATCATTATCACTCATCTCTTTCAACATTGCTTTTCCAGCTGTTTCTATCTTTTCACGAATTGCATTTCTTTTGTTGTGTCGCAAAAGCATCATACGAACATATCCAAGTTAGATTCAGTCAGATAGAATATGATTGCAAGTATAAGTACAAAATATCTATGTGTACATACGAATACATAGATAAAACAACAACTCAACAATATACACATATAACTCACGCTCGTTCAAGAATTATATTATTCAAATCTTCACCCCGTCTTCCCAGCAAATTACGCTGATCTTCATCATCAATCTTACCAACTACCGTATCTAATAATCCCCTGGCTAATTGTGTTAATTCTTCACTATTCTCGACTAATGGGCGTACGTCACCCAGCTGTCTTGCAAGATTTACACCTAGTGCATACATTAACTCATCATGACTACCCTCTTCTAAGTTTTTAGTTGCTAGTAGTGGTGATTGTTTTGATGTTTCACCTCCCCCTTCTTCTTCGGCAAATAATTGTGTATATTGATCTCTTCTTTGATGTTTCTGTGTGTTGGAAGATATTATGTGTTGTTGTTGATTGGTAGTAGTAAAGGCACATACCGATGACGACACTGACGCCGCCGTCACTGCTGCAACAACTATGAAAGGTGATGATTGTCTCATTTCTTAATAATATATCCTGTATGGTATATCAATCAATCAAGCAATGAATGGTAGAGAGTGTAGAGAGATAAAATGATGTGGGGGGGGGGGGGGGGGGGTATCCTAAAAAAATGACATACAATGTCATACTTTTACTCGCAAAGAACAATCAATACCTCTTGATCGATTTAGTTGCTGATATTGATGCTTTCTCCCCCCTTTACAGTATACCATGATCTCCGCTAACCTATTTTCCATCGCCATTCTGATATTGATCCTATCTTCCGTGTCGGCCTTCACTGCAAATGATATAACAACAAGAAGAAGAACGATGACGACAACACAAACAACTTATTTGAATATGGCACCTCCAGCTAGTGAGGTTACTGTTAATAATAAGCCCGTGAAAGCAAAGGCTGGACAAAAGCTTAGTCAGGTAATGGCTGCTGCCAAGGTTAAGATGACATACAGGTGAGAGAACGATATACATACGTATCTGATCTTTACAGAATTTGAGCATATCATATGTACTTAATGTAAACTCCTCTTCTTCTTTTGCCTATCATGTAAATAGTTGCAAAAAGGGTAACTGCGGGACATGTGAGCTGTTGATGAATGGGAGAATAGAGAAGGCATGTGTTGCCAAGATTCCAGCAGGAAAAGTTAAGATCCAATCATATTAGGAAAGAGATTGGGATGCAATCTTTTACCAGTTATCGATAAAAAAAGAGATGGGGAACAATATACATTACATTGGATATTGTTGAGTTATGGAGGAAATCGTTTGATTATCTACTTATCTTGCATATCGGCATGCAACTGCATTGATGAGAAGCGGTTACTGTTGCACATAATAAACAATGCCATTCTCTGGGCGTAAAGCAAATGGAAGAAGATTGTTTTCTTTTGGATACGAGAGTAAGTCAGAACCTTTCCCTAACTAAACTAGTGAGATAAAGTCATTATTGAACAAATAGGTGTAGTCAGAAGAGATGAGTGGAGTGCAACTTGCGCCTAGATTTAGATTAAGCTACAAGCAGAATTACTCAGTTAGGATTTCTCCGAACTAACTTTTCATACAATACACAAAACATAACATAATTACAACTTCCATGTCAAGATCTTTCTAAAAATTCACTCTGGCAAAGGCATGGCAGCAGCGGCGGCAAGCTCCTGTTCATTCTTTTGCTTAGCAGCCTCATCAAACTGAAATTCAGGTGGTTGAGGTGCCTCAACAAAGTGAAGCTGATTATCCCCCGATAGTTTCCTCGCCAACCACAAGAATGGCTTTTCATTGAAGCTCTTAGTTGTTTCATAATACTGCATATTCTTCTTCCTATGGAAGGTAATTTGATTTGTCTTTACCTTGGGTACACTGTCTTTTGATGCCTTGTGACCAGCGAGGACAATTGGAATATTCTCACAGACACGTGTTATATCCCGAATCAGATTAGGAACATGAAAATATGTAATACGGGACGTAACATCAAACATAATAATGGCACAACCTAGGTTGTAATACCCACCACGTAATCCATTCTCTTGATCAGCATGCGTCCATACATTGAATTTGATTGGTCCTCTGTTGGTATGAAAAACAAGGGGATGAACTTCTACTCCAAGGGAAGCAACATACTTCTTTTCACAAGAGAGTTGAAAGCCAGACATGAAGTCTGCTGTTACCTCAGCTCCGCCTAAAAGTAACAACTTGAATTCAGCCATTTCTTGTGTGATTGTGTTATTAAGTTTGGGTACAGACTGTTTGCCACTTGAAGACGACTTAACTTTCATCTGCTCGATGACTTTACTGTTATCCATCTTGCCTTCCGACAAAGACTTCATTAGAAGCTTCACGCTGAGGCAACCTTCTACTCCTCCCCGTACGCTAAACAATTGGGCTTGGTGCTCACCAAGCCCGAAACCAATAATACACCTCTGTTGGAGCTGTCCCGTTGAATAACTGATGTCAAAGCCTAAATCTAATGTAATCCCATCGCCGGACAACTTTATAAGCTTAAGAGATGAACGATGATCTTTCAAAAACAATTGCCACTGCAGCCCATCATAATCAATCACCCCGGACTTTGTATCCAGCGGTCCAAATTTAATTTGGAATATTTGGAACCGTCCCGTCTCTGTTGTGACTGTCGCCTGGTTCATGATTGATGAACGGTAGTATTATTGTCCTTGCTTGTACTTAATTCCTCAGTGTATAGGTGTGTGTTGTTTGTTTGTATTACCAGGTTGGTTGTTATGTTGCCGAAAATTGTACACTGATTTTTATAATTCATCATGTGATTATCTACAGATAGTTTTTCGTACTTTCTCGTAACTGTTGTAATTAAACGAAAAGTTACATGTACGACGAGAAAGGTCATCATCTCATTATCGTAATGTTATGTTGAGTAGTTTATCATTATAGGATGTCTAATGTTGATTGTTGTATCTCTTTATGTCATTGTCGTCGAAAACTTGTTGATGATATCCATTTTTTTATCACATCATATGTTCATTTTTATTACCGCCGCAAAGATCACAAATCCTTCAAACTAATCTACTACAATGTAGTTAGTAGTAGATGGTATGCCGCCATCATCGATATCGTCGATTCATAATATATGAACTCAACATTCAACATTCATCAAAGTAAGTATTCATGTTGACGAAAACTTTATATGGGATATCATCAAAGTCTCATAAAATATCAAATTATTATCTATGTGATTGTCCTAATCCGAAACTCTTCTCGCACATACCTATTTGCCAAAATCATATCATGTTGCATATATCCTCATTAGTAGCGTTTACTATATTCTCTTCTTTCATTGTCCTTAATAATAACGTGAGAGGCGTTGGATCATTTCAACTAGCTCCGACGAGAACAATTGCAACTCGAGGTACAATTACCCATCACAACAACTGTCATCGTCTAATAAAGCAACAAGCGTCATGTCTTTCTTCATACAATAATGATAATAATGATCAACAAATTGATTCACTTATATATTCTACATCAAAAGTATTACGAAGTACATCATGGTTTTCTTGGTGGTCTCAAGTGATACTAACTGTAATTAGTTCAATCACCTTCTTTTTTGCAAGGAATGTAATGGATGCACAACAATCTGTTAATCCTATGCAATTCAAAGTGGCAAGTAAATTCTTCTTGCCTGGATTAGGTATTATTACCAGTAGTATATCAATTGTGTGGACGTGGGGACAACGGAGATTATCAAGACGATTTCTAAGAAGGAGTAATACATCTCGTGTTGAGGCTGCTAACTTACTTCGACGTGTTATTAAAGTTGGTGTATCATTAAACTTGGTTGGATTACTAACGAGTATATTAGGATCACAGTATATTGTTGGGACATTGGTGGCTAAATCAATGACTAGTTTTAGCGTTGGAGGAGTTAGTGCGGCAGCTGGAGGAGTTGTTGCACAAACATTGCAACCTTTGGATGTATTAGTTGTTCAAGCAAGTACAAATATATTGAGTAGTCACTTTGTAAGTTTGGCATGCTTACTTTGGTTATCAAGAATGGTTGATCAACTCGATCCTCCTAGTTTGGAAGATGACCTGGGAGTGTAGTGTAATATGAATTAAGAGTGTAGAATCAGATAAGAGTGTTTGTTTGAGTCGTCCAATACAATTACCATACACGCACTATCAGGGCTCTTCTTTAACATCTGAAATCATTCAGCTATTTTATAGATCAAACTTAACACCGGACAACTTTTCTGATGCAGTCCAAAGCTCTTCTGCTTTCTGCTCGTCAGTGGCAAATGATTTCACTTTCTGTGGTTTACCGTCCGAGAAGAACTTGCCGGCACTTGATTCGACTCCACTTGCTGCCGCCAAGTATACTTGTGTAGAAGCTCCTTGTTCAACTGTTAATACAAACTTGGCAAGCGATTCCATTATAACTTTATCCTTCAGACTCGAAAAGCCATTCCGTTTCATATCTGCAAACTTTTCTTCCCCTATCAAGTAACGAGCAAGATCTGTCTGCACAGCGCCGGGATGAAGACTAAATACTTTCAAGTTTGACCACTCCTTTGAGCTTTGTGCTTTCTTCTGAAGCTCGTTAGTAAAGAGGATATTCTCTAGCTTTGACTCTCCATAAGATGACCAAGGACCGTAATTTTTCTCACCATTGAGATTGTCTAGATCTAACCCTTTTCCAGCAAACTGATATCCGAGACTTGATACGTTGATGATACGTGCATTCTTTGACAGCTGAGGTAGCAATGTAGATGTCAATGCGAAATGTCCAAGATGATTTGTTTGGAAAGTTTTTTCGAATCCATCCTTTGTCAATCTTTGTTCTGGTATTGCCATCACTCCGGCATTATTCAAAAGTACATCAATCTTTGTATCCTCTCCAATAAGAGCGACAAGCCTATTTTTGAATGATTTTGTGTTCTCTAAGTCACATAAGTCTAATGATGCCATCATCGCTTTGCCAACAAATGTAGAATCATTAGCTTTCTCTTCTTTTATATATTCATTGACCTCGTCTAATGCAGCATTCCCTTTAGTATCATCTCTGCTTGTAAAAACTACAGTAGCACCTGCCTTTGCTAATCGCTTTGATGATTCTAAACCGAGGCCGCTGTTACCTCCAGTGATAACTACTATTTTGTTATCCATTGAGTGTGGTGAAGGCGTGTATATCTTGGAGTAAGGAGCAGATGAATCTTCGGCATTTGCAACATCGAATGAAGATGTCGTTGTAGTAGTTAAAGCCACAACCCCTGCAGCCTTTACAGATGCCGAGTGAAAGAAGTTTCGTCTATTGAGCGACAATGTTGATTGTTCTATATCGAGTGAGGCTGATTGTTTTACTATCATATCCAGATCATCGTCATCGTTTGTCATTTGCAATTCTAATGATGAGCGAGTGGTATGTGAAATAGAAGATGTTGGTGGTGTCCATGCCGCACATCTGCTAGCGGTGGCGGCTAAGAATCCAAGTGTTAGGACGGTGTATTTCATCTTGACTGTATGGATGGGTGATAAAATATGCCGATTGGCTGATTAATAACGAAACTGCGTCATTTTTTATCAGTACCCCAGAGATAGAGGCCCATTAAAGGATACACCAAAGGCTAAAAAGGGGTATCTTCTCAATTTCAAAATACAACCATACAACCGACGTACTATTATTGCAGTGATTAAGAATAGAATCAAATAATGGTGCGTGCAAGGTCGATATTTCATGTTGAATAGGGTTAGAAGTTGGTGGTGAAATTTCATGCTTGGAGAGAGAGTACAAGATGTATGGCTGATACAAATTATGATATGATAAAATTAGTGGCTTTGTGTACCTGTTGAGTTATCCTAGCCTATACAAAGTGTTAGAGAGTACCAGGATATTTGATGTTCTTTTATCATTATATTGACTGTGAATGTTGGTGTTGCAATGGTTGTGCGAATCGTATTGCAACTTCTTTTTCTACATTACAACTCACAAACTCAATTTATACTGTTTTTTACCATCACTTACCGGATAATATCAACATAAACACATACATAACTAAAGGCACAAACACGCAGAGCAACAGCCGCAAGAGGTGGAGGAGGAGCCGGAGGCGGACGTGCAGCCGGTGGTACCTCAAACATTTTACAATTTTATACTGATGATTCGCCAGGATTACAAGTCGGACCAACAACTGTATTAGTAGCATCATTATCATTCGTTGGTGTGGTAGTATTACTACATATTTGGGGTAAATTCCGAATGTAAAAGCATTGCCTTATATTTGTGGGTGTTATGTCGGATTAAAGATAAAATGGAATGGAAGAAAGGAGTATATTAATTCCTCTAGATATTAATGAATGGTGGGGATTGGAATTATTGAAATAGAGTCATTACTTAACAAATCAAAGATAATAAGGATTGGCGCTTATGATGAAAAAATGGATGTGCTACTTTAAACACAGGATAAGGACTGAAGCAACAATAACTTGAAAGTCTCCAAAAGATTATCTGGGGTTTAGAGAGGGTGGGGTCGCAAGATTCGTCCTCTACCCCGTTAGCTGCCTATAAATTAGTTTTAGCTAGTGAAGTTCTGTAATCACCCTATTCTGCCTTTGCTTTCTCTGTTTACCTTTCTCAGTTTACTGTGTAGTCTCATAATGTTGTGCTTAGTGATGTGGTCTACAGACAAGGCGAAGCCAAAGATCAAGCGGTCTCTATGATGGCAAACAGAGACTGGCGATATGATTCAAAAGAGCGTCTGTGTTGTGCAAAACATGTAATGGCAAACAGAGAAAGTCACGGGCAGAATATTCTAACAAAGACGGCATACTACGGAGCAGATGATAAAAAGCTTGAGATGAAGAGGAAAGGATCTTCTCAGATCTAGTTGAGAGTATCTTTCCCCTATCCTACCTGAGTAAGCGGCCACTTTCTTTCAATATTGAATTATCTATTATTAAGCTTTTAAGTGGTTCCTACTCTTTTCCCACTAAAAGAAGAACAATCCTTTATTTTGAGCATATCTCAAACTCTAGCTCTATCTCTACCCATATAAGTAAATTTATACCTGAGCGGCAGCAAGTTCAACACGCATAGCATCAATAGTTTCCTTGTATGCCTCGGTAGTACGTGGTTCCTTCAAAATGGCACTCCCAGCAACCATCATATCAACACCAGCCTCGGCAACTTCCTTAATATTATCAACCTTAACTCCACCATCAATTTCTAACCGACAGTCTAATCCATTATCATTAATAAACTTACGTGCCTCACGTGCCTTGTCCAATGTACCGGGGATGAAGGCTTGTCCACCAAAGCCTGGATTGACACTCATTAGTAAGATAATGTCAAGCTTATCCTTAACGAATTCACAATACTCAAGACTGGTAGCTGGGTTGAAGACTAATCCAGCCTTACACCCGCCATTCTTAATAAGTTGGAGTGATCGATCGATATGATTGGTAGCCTCGGGATGGAATGTAATGTAGGATGCTCCAGCATCAATAAAGTCATTAATAGCAGCATCGACTGGTGAGACCATTAAATGCACATCGATTGGTGCAGTAACACCGTGATCACGTAATGCCTTGCATACCATTGGCCCGATTGTTAAGTTTGGTACGTAGTGATTATCCATAACATCGAAGTGAACTACATCTGCTCCTGCCTCTAACATATTATCAACCTCGGCTCCTAGCTTGGCAAAGTCAGCAGAAAGGATGGAGGGTGCAATTAGATAGTCTTTTTCTCCCCATACGTTAAGCGATGTGGGTGAACGAGATACTGGGGCTACTCCAGTAAATGCACTAGCAGTAGAGAGCACGGCGGCGGCGGTGAGAGCAGCAATCTTCATGATTTTGGTATTTTGAGTAGGATAAAGGTATGGAGAACAATGATAATGTTTTGCATTCGTCAGTTTAGGTCGAATCTGTTTGCAAAGGATACCACTCTATAATGACTCTAAGTATGGTACTTACTCACCCTTATTTTGCAACTCTCGACTCTCGGTACTTTTGCAATATTATAATGCTGATGGCGGCCGATGTAGCCACTTAATGCTCGTTGGACCGCTAACTCTCCTTTTATATATCACAAGAAGAAGCCAGAACAATACATAAAAAGGGGGGCAACGATATCTTGACATTTGTAACGTATGAACATATAATTTTCTACAAGTCAACAGTTACGGCATTTTTATTCATATCAAAGATGATGGGGAATAAGATAACATTATCTCGCTGTATTGTTGGCATACTATCTACATTGTTATTACTATTTGCATCATTAGGGTCTGCATTTCAACAGCAAACGGTAACAAATAGTTGGCTATATCAATCAAAACGACGATATCATCGGTGGTATCCTTTACAATATAGTACAACTGATCCATCAATAGTAGCATCCAATAGACAATACTTAAGCAATAGAATGGGATATAGCGAAGAACAGCTGGACAAGATCGAATATCGCGCTTATCCTGGCAGCATATTAACTCTAGATATTGGTATATTAGACGACCGAGCTAAATGGTTAATGAATCGCCTTAGTTTGAATGATAATGAAATCAAGAAGATCGTTAAACATCATCCTCAAATCCTTGGAAGAAGACCAAACTCAGAAGATGGGCTGGAGTCAAAGATTGATTACTTGCAAAATAAGCTACAGCTTAACAACAAACAATTGAAGAAGTTAGTAATAGACGCTCCAACTTTTCTCAAATTGAGTATAGACAATATGGAACCAAAGTTAGATTGGTTACAAGAACGGTTAATGTTAGATGAAATAGAATTGGCAAAGGTTATAACTAAAACGCCTGCTTTCATAAGCTATTCCATTACGGATAATTTAGAACCAAAGTTTGAATGGCTACAAGAACGTTTGGCATTAGATGAGAAGGACTTGTCAAACATGATCATCAAACATACTGGTATTATCCGTCTCAGTCTTGATGGTAACATTGAGCCGACTTTAGATTGGTTGCAACATCGCCTCTCCTTGACAAATGAGCAACTGTCAAAGGTTATACAAAGACAGCCAAGCATTCTAGGACTTTCAATAACAAATATGGAACCAAAGTTGGATTGGATGCAAGAACGTTTGGTGTTAGATGATGATCTCTTCAGCAAAATGATTCAAAGATCACCACACATCCTAGCACTTTCTATAACCGACAATATTGAGCCAAAGTTAGATTGGTTACAAGAACGTCTATCCTTGACAGATGGAGAACTATCAAATATAATTCGGCAACAACCATCTCTCTTCGGATTCAATATACTGAACAACTTGGAACCAACGTTAACCTTTTACATAGATGCTTTGGGAGATGAGAGTAAAGCTCTGACATTTGTGACAAACAATCCTAGTTCATTTACTTTCAGCTTGGAGAAAAGACTAAAGCCTCGGTTAGAAGAGGCTCAAAGTATTGGAATGAAAATAGATTACACATGCCTGCGCTATATAGCGAAAGATACCAGCGATCAGTGGAATGAAAGAGTCATCATGTGTGTGGCAAACGAGCTATGCAGATATTGACCCCACTCATTTAAAGTTAATACATACATTTATACTTTCTGGTATCATCAGTTTTTAAGTTACTACTGTATATATTGGTCAAAGTACTTAAGTACGAACCTTGACGCGAATACAGCCTTTACAGGAATCCCCCAAGACATAAAATAAAACCCCAAAGTGTGAGAGCTTTTACAAGCTTACTTATAACCAGTTCACGGCATCAAGTAAGAAGTCACCAAGGTCACTATCCTCATCACTTCCACCATCGGTACTAACACCGGGAATACTCTCATCAGATGTAGTAACAGACGACTTCATCAACACATCAGCGGCGGCAGCAGCCATAACATCGGCAGCCAAACTCGAATCACTTGACGAGGTAACAAGACTTGGACATGCCTCAGGAAAAGGCATAGTCTTCTTCTCAGTAAATGATAAACAACTATCAGGAACAACTTGAAGTAAGTCATCACAGACTGATTCGATATTTGTTAGAGGAGGGTTAACAGCACCAGTGATCTTCACTGCGGGAATGTGATCATCATATTAAAGGCCGGGTAACTCGACCTCACAACACACGAGTGTGAGGGAAACCCTAAGCCATGAGATGCAGAATGAATTGGCTCGACCAAGTCTTGGAGTTGTCAACAAACTTTGATACAGAGCTTCAAAAAGGGAGGTTATGGTTATAGCTACCAACAACAACACGCAAAGGCGGATGTGTGTGTGTGCTCATACCATATTAATGAAGACATATAATATACACTGCAGGTATTAATATGTGCTACGGAAGGAAAAGCTCATTGTATATCAAAGTAGTGACAATCATCCAAGATGGCAAACCAATCATCAACATCTCGAGGTGTAGGTATGATACAGTTTTGTTTTCTATACTCTGCTGGTAAAGAGTGCTGTAGGTTCTCAACTCTTGACATTAACGAATCAGACGTGAACTTGATAGTTGTTGAATCTTCGAGGACTGGGAAGTGTAAATCGTCAACGGCAACTTCGTCGCCGGATGATGTTACGATTGGTGGGATGAACTTGGGACGGTCGTAGGGTGATACAGTGTTAGTGGTAGTACTTGCAGCAGTTGAGGTGGCAGTATTTGGAGGAGTAGTACATCTACCACTATTCCTCTGCTGCTGACTCTTCATCCTCAATTCTTTTGTATTCTCACGAGGAGGGGGTATAACAAACTTCTTCTCAACCTCTTTCTGAAACTTGGTCGTTTCATCAGTACCCTCGATAGTCTTGAGTGATAATAATGCATTTTCAAACTTGGTCTTCCATACTGATACCTCATCTTCAAGGTCGGCAATACGATCACGTTGACGTTTACGACATGCTGCGGCAGACTCGCGGTTACGCTTCTTACGTTCGATGCGACGCCATTCGGAGGTTTGTTCTTTAGTCATTGGTACGGATGGATCATACTTCATTTGTGGACGTTTGGCACCCGGTGTTTGACGGATTGTTACAATTGGTTGAGCGATTGCAACAACCGTTTGTTGTGTATTTGCATTAGAAGTTTTAGCAACCTTTGTAGTAGAGATACGCTGCCTTTTGTTGGCAGTGTAGGAGGATGAGAGGGTAGAATCAGGGACGACAGCCATTGTTTTATATATGGTAGTAATTGATATATTGTGGGAGGTATATCTTCTTGATGAAAAATGAGAGCTATTGTGCGGTTGAGAGACAATCAAATTGAAGAAGATCACTGATGGCTAATTCTATGAGAGGCAATTAGAGGTGAGGGACTATACTATAGAATCTTTCTAATTCAAAGATATTTTACTCTAAAGATGATAGAAAAGTATAAAGATATGATTTGCAATACCCTAAATAGTATTGAAGTACGCACGAAGTGAAGTTGAAATCAATGCTCTGATTCATTCATCCCAGTTACAATCAAAGACTCCCGGTTATTAATACCAAAGATATACTTCAAATTCGACGGACAGAACCAACTTGATATCCTTGAGTCAAATAGCGACCCAACCGTGAGACCATAGTCGTGAGTCTATCTCTATGTCAAACAGTATGGGAATAAAGTTGGTGATACTCCTATTGCTTGGGTAACATTGGCAAGATGGTAAACATGGTTGGAGTTGTGGTCGAGCATTATAAGGAGCTCTGGCACGATACATGAACACAGTTGTGCTCATTTATCATTGTAAATATGGTCTCATAATTCTCAGATAGAGAGACAAACGTAAAGTGATTATTGTAAAGAATACTTGTTTAGTATACTATCTTACATTCCTAAAGCTGATAGATATAGAGGCGGTTTAACATCTCTAGGGGTTGGGCAGAAGGACTAATCGAACGCTCATACCATTCACCCAACCCAGACACTTCCCTCTTCTCGGTACACATAAAACCTAATAACTAAATGACTCAGTTTTAGACTTCCTCTTCATTCTCAACTGCCTGCTCTGGAGAAGAAGTTGTTGCATACATTATCGAAAAATAGAGACAATTTGCAAATATAGCCCAACAAAGTATAAATATACAAACATTCCATGTCAGAAGACGCTTTGAAATGGGCCTCGTCTCCTCCTTCTTATTCTCCTTCCAAAGTATTAATAAAAGGAATGTCGATGGAAAGAGATATATCTCAGAACAGGCAAAGATTGTAGTCTCCCATGGTAAGTAGTGCATCAGAGCTTCCTCCGCTAGTGCAGTATGCATACCAATACTTATCAATACTGTCAAGATGAAATAAGTAAAGTAAATTGTAATCTTTGCTGCTTTCATTCTTTTTGACGTACTGGCAATGATATTGTTGTTGTTGTTGCTGCTGCTTTGTCTTGTCATTCTTTGTATACAGTTGCGGCTATGTAATAACAACCATCCTTCGTAATATTCCAATGTCAAATCAACAAATACAGGCTGACTAAGTATGACCTTGATAGTCAAGATAATGTTCATTAGCAAAATGATTGCTTCTTGTTTTGCACTATGTCCAGGCCATAAGTATGGAAGATAGGATAACACATTCGGATATTTAGCAACTCCATCGCCTAGTGCTGCATACGAGAGAGCACCTAATCCAATGAACATTGTAGTCATGATTATAAATGATACATACACCACAAATCGAAAGTCTTCTTTTGGATTACTCATGCGACGGTATATGTCAGGTAGACCTCCATGACCAGCATAATTCGTGGCCACATTACTAATAACACCAGTTATATATGCCAAGTTAGCTGTGTGGTATTCTGGTGGAGACACTTCTCCATCCCATTCAGGATTTGTATTATTTGAATGAATAATCTTACTAAAAGTACCGATTAAACAAATCACTAACAAAACAACGAATACGGTCCCTGCTTGACCAATTCTTGTTAATCCACGAGGATGCAGGATATCATATGCGGTTAGTACTAAAGGCAAACATACCCCAATACTAATAGATATTGCATATTTCATTCCCTCGTTACTATGTCCAAAGTAATTCAAAGTTGAATGTAAGGTATCAAATATGATTAGAGAATTGAAAACATTGGATGATATGAAGAATAATGTAAGTATAACTAATGTAATTTTCTCTGCCACCTGTCCTCCGGCGGCATTTGCAAAAGTATAGTATGACTGACTATTTGTTATTTCAAACCCGTTCGAGATTTGTAATCCAGTAGAACATGCAATAGCACCAACAAAGGCTAGGAGGAGGAGAGATATCCACCCCCCAAGTGCAATCGATGCTGGTATTGTTACTACTCCTGTTCCGACATATAAATTAATGACCATGGCTATTGCAGCCCATCTACCAATCTTATCTTTCTCGTCTAATACTGATAATACCGATTCTACCAATACTTCCCCTTCTTTTGATGGCGGTATGACATCAATATCAATAGCCTCCTCATCATCAAAGGAATCTTGTGTTGATGATAGATGTTGATGTTGCTGTGACACATCACATGATGCCGACTCTTCAGCAGAAAACGGTAAGTTATCGTCTTCTTTGGTCGATATCATTTGTTTTCCAATATTAAGGCTGTTAATACTTCTACATCTCCCCAATCACCTCATCGCAGTGTAGGCTTTATTCAATGTCGAATGTCACAATTGAGTACGTACAATACCGTTAAAAAATTAGAGAAGCCCTTTAATAAGAGCAACTCAATCAACTACTTATGTAACTAAGAACACATGAAGCTTTAAACCTATGCTACTAATGCAATATATGATAACATATCCAGAAGAAAGTAGTAGTATGTATTTTGCAATATAAAATTGTCAATGACTCGCGAGTCATTGCAATAAACACTCAAATATACATAATAAAAATGGAGCCACAATCAGATCAATCGTATCAACCAAGTCTATCACAACATATATCAAATACTACTACAAAAAGATTTGAGTTAGATATTGATTCACATGATAACAAACTGCACACTACAGGAGGGTCAACGTGGGCATCGAAAGATTGGGCATCGAAAGATTGGTGTGTCGATAATATAAATTCTCGAAAGTTGTTACGTGAACAGCATAATGCCACTACTGGTACTACCTCTAATAATAATAATATAAATGATAAATCAGTCAACGATACGCCAGGGAGTACCGACTTTGATAATAAATGGTATGATGAATTAAATAATGCAAATAGTTCAATGAATGAAAATGAAGATGGATTATATAAAATTGAAAAACGGAGTGATATATTAAATCGTAGGAGAAGTAGGAGTAGAAGTAGAAGACCGTCGAGTTATGAAGGAATGACAAAAGATGACACTGATAGTAAATTAAATGAAGACCATCATAGTCGACATAGCGGTGGCGAGCGTAGTCGACATAGCGGAGAGCGTAGTATCAGTACTTCGTATTACAGTCGATCAAATAATATTTCCTCATCAACTAACAGGGAGAGAATACGAAGAAGTAATAGACCACCATCACAATCCAACAACAATAATGAAGAAGAAGAATTAAATGACAGTATTATACATCGCATAAATACAAAACAAACTTCCAACACTCAACATCATCATAATAAAGAAAGAAGATCACGATCACGTACTCCCGGACCTTCTCAA
>Ga0214480_100223_pt1 | contig 28143 bp, 17 predicted proteins | sample M1_20Mar14CPVII9_3_FD_165042 | JGI IMG/M metagenome (GOLD analysis project Ga0214480, IMG submission 165042) | Marine eukaryotic communities from Monterey Bay, California, United States - M1_20Mar14CPVII9sort6BwellE17 | ecosystem: Environmental > Aquatic > Marine > Unclassified | place: USA... | reverse complement strand
AAACTTAGTTTAGTGGTTAATTCAGGTCTTAATAACGGGTGCTAACATATACTTATCTACTCTCCCATTTACATTTGCCGAGCTTCTTCTTTAGCTCCTCAATCTCCTTTGCTTGTTCTCGTATCTTAACAACCTTTGTGCAACCCCAACATCCTGTATCTGAGGGAACACAGTCAGAACAATAGACTTCTCGACAACAACGGCACTCATCAACAGTATACTCTTCGCCATTGTAGCATCCTCGGCAATTAGCTTTCTCGCCACAATCAGAACATTGAGGCACATTGTCACAGTCCCTACAGCTCGCTCTACCACAAGAATCACATGTAGGCAGGCAGCTATTATCACAGAAGATGCTCTCACATTCGTCACATGTCTTGCTACAACCTCTGCATACACTTTCACTACAATGTTCACACTCTCCTACTTTTACACAATCGGAACAGAAGTGTTTCTGGCACCTTTCGCAAAATCCTAGCTTTTCACTCCATTCACCATCTGTGCAACCTCTGCATATTGGTTTTAGACAATCATAGCATACATTGTATTGATTTAGATGGTTATCCACCCAAGGATGAACATTGAGGAGAGAAGTTGAAAGTACATTGGAAGCGGAACAATTTGCACAACTTAATCTGGCTCTTTCGAATCTTTCATTATACCTCCTTTTAAATTCCTCAAACAATGCCCATTCGTCACTACGCCACTTCCACATATCCGGAAATACAGTGTACATCAAAGCACATTTATCGGACGCAATAATACTTTCGATTATGGGAAGAACAGCTAAAGGAGTTATCAAATTTCTTTGTTGATAACGTATTGGATAACCCTTTTCATCATAATGCACTTTACTAGGAGATTCGTGTTTTCCAACAAGGCTCAAATCTAATAGTTCTAATACATTCGACCCTCGCAAAGGTGACAGTCCGTCTCCGATAATGTTTATACAATTGGTAAGCTTTAACTTTTTGAGTGTTTGTCTTGCATTTATGATCAGCAGTACTGCACGAAGATCGTTATCTTTTAACTTGTATGCTAAATTATTCTCAATATCTACAAAGTCTACTACATCCCAATCAGATGCTGCTATGATAGCTTTACTCGTTACTGATGGATGACGCACGCTATTATCTTTTTTCCAAGAAGAGAAAGTCGCAGAGAGTGCTGTTGCAAATAGAGCCCTTGAGGGCTTGCACAAGTATGTTGATACCTCAACTAGGAAACCAATGGGTAAATCATTTATATGTGGACTATCTCCATTGATCCTAGGACGCTTACTGCCGCTGATTGTCGCCATCTTAGTATGAGAAAGAGGAGGTGAAACTACTCACTTACTGGGCGGGGCAAAGGATACCGCATCCATAGATACTAACTAGAGGAAAAAATATTCTTCAGTCATTGAGGGTGATGTGATAGTATAGTAGCCGGCTCTACTCTGCGTATCTTCCTGATATCATACATACTGTGTACTATTATTGTATGAATTGATATGCACCGAAGACTTACTTCTTTCTTGTGCCTACGCAACATACGAACTCAACTTTGTCAAGGTCATCGTATCAAATCCCCTATTGCAACAACTAGATATAGCATGTCTTCATCTAGTAAACCCTCCTCTTCGTCATCCAAAAAACGAAAGAGGAAAGAACAATCATTGGATAATGAACAAAATTGGTTTCATCCATTCACCAACAACGATCCTATCTATATTGACTACATGTCAAATGAGTGGGGATATGAAAAAGATACCGACAACGAGTTGTTCGAAAAGCTATCACTCGAAGGAGCTCAATCAGGTTTATCATGGAGAACAATCTTACATAAACGCGAGGCATATAGATTAGCATTCCATAACTTTGATATTGACAAGGTATCAACCATGAGTGATGATGATATTGAAAGTTTATTATCAATCGATGATGATGATAAGACAAAGTTGGTAGTTCGACATCGCGGCAAATTACTGTCGGTAGTAAACAATGCAACTATTATACAAACACTTAAATCAAATGGTACTATATCATCCTTCAAAGAGTATATATGGTCATTTGTTGATAACAAACCAATATTAAATCATTGGGAATCATTTAGTGATTTGCCGAGTAAGACGGAAGAGAGTGAACGTATGAGTAAGGCATTAAAGAAGCATGGGTTTAAATTTGTTGGTCCGACGACATGTTATTCTTTAATGCAAAGCTGTGGATTTGTTATTGATCACCTTAATGGGTCTAAACATTGGTTAGAGGCGGAGAAGAGACTGAAGAAGCGTAAAGGTGGTTATCAGATACGAAAGCCCTAATATATCAAAGGAAGGTGTTGATGTAGTGTAAAGAGCTGTAGACAATTTAGATAGTAACGAGTAAACCGGTGTTTCAATTCAAATAAGGATATCATCATTAGAATTTATATAAATGAAACTATACGTCTGAATATATCTTCACTTGTATTCATAATGAATCTCTCTACCCTTTGTTCACCTTTCTGCGTTGCCCTCTTCTGTTCTAAAAGTGCACGAAGGCATATAAGATGACCGACTTTGCCCCAATTGAGACCTATTGATATTGTACCCAAATCTCGACGATTGTCTCCACCAGTTGAAGTTCCAACAAAGGCGATGATTCTACTCTTATTCCAATCAGTTAACAAATTGTACGGTTCGTTAATTATACCTGGCGTTATTGGTCGGATTCTCCAATAACAACTATAACCTCCAAAATTAGCCCAGCGACGGTTTGTAATCAAAGAAATATGTTGGACATATCTATTGCGCTCAATGATATTGAATTCGCTGTAATAAGTACGTATTTCAACCAAATACTCCCCATCTTGTAAAATAAAGTCCACATAACTGGCATATCTATCATAAATACCGAGGTGACCCAACCTATGTGATGGAGCGACACTCGTCTTTGTCTTATTACTTGAAAATGTTGATTTATACGTTGCCTGGATACTACTGCAAATATTGCAATCGTAAGACATGTTACTTAGACATATCTTAATAGCACAGAGATCGACCTTGATACATTCTGGTTCATTATATAAATTCATGTAAAAATCTAAATCGTAGAATCCACTAGAAGTATCATATCCAATCTTACTAAGTACATGCATTGTGTAGATATTGTTTGTAATCGGTAATAAATACTCTTTACGTCTTGTTAATCTTGATGAATTATACGTTTTTCTCTTATTCTTACGTTGGTAATAATTACGCACCGGGATTTGTAGGATCATCTTTCCACTATAATTACTGCCATATGTTCTATTTTGTGGACTATCAGTAGGAGAGTAACGATGACGATACTGATAGTAACGATTACGAAGATGCTCAATAAATCTGGTGATTATGCTCATTGCAAATCACTCTGTGAAAAGTTATTCAGATGTGATGATATGAATGATGACCGCCGCCGACAATCAACCAGAACACGCCCCAAGGTATATCATCATTAATTGTAGACTATTTCCCTCCTTAGCGTGCTATGCCGTCCATGCATACTGCCATATGCAGTCGATTGCAACGAGGAGTGAGAGTGAGAATGATGCCCAAGCATAGAATAAAAATCTCAAACGGTCAAATATCAATCTACCCCTCCACAAATCTCAAACAGAGAGTAGACGACACATGTAGAGAGCACCTGGTGGTGTGTATATGCATTGCTTGAATATTATACACATCTATTGCAAAACCTCTTGAGCGACCGCCAACACATAAAACACATATCACAAAAGCATAAGGTATCTTTCTCCCCCATACATAATATTTACTTTGCTTGCAGTAACACCCATCATTTTGCTGAACCCACCAATACACAGTATAATAACACATAACATACAAGATCAAGATGGCAGAACAAGTACAATCCATCCTAGAACAAATGGTACCCCATTTAAAAGATTTACAAGATCGATCAATCTTCACACCTACCGAAATTACATCAATAGTTGAAAGACGACGCAAGTCTGAATACTTATTACATCGTCGTAACTCAGCACGCAAGTCTGATTATTTACGCTATATTGAAGATGAGATAATGTTGGAAAAGTTACGTAAGTTACGGAAGGAAAAGGTATTGCTAGAATTAAAAGCTGAGCGTGAGGCACGTTATAAGAACAACTCTGATGATGATGACAGTGATAACGAGAAACAAGCAGCATACAAAACATCCGGATCAGGCGATTCACACATTATCCGTCACATACATTACATCTATCAACGTACACTCCGAAAATTCCATTATCCATTGGATATATTATTAAATTATGCAAATTTTGCTAAAGATGTTAAATCATTTAAACATTTAAGTAGAATATATGCTCAAGGAATACAATATCATCCACGTGAGGTTGGACTATGGATTGAGGCTAGTTCCTTTGAATACTTTGGTTATGTTGCTCAAGATTATGAAAATAATAGTAATAAGAAGGGAGGAGATGAGGGTATAGACTCAAAAGTAGTTGGCAGTTCTATATCCAATGCACGTATATTAATGCAACGTGCCTTACGTATTAATAAGAATTCTGAAGAGTTATGGAACCAATACTTTTCATTGGAATTACATTATGTACAAAAGTTATGGGGCAGGCAGCAGGTATTAGAGGGTGGTGTCGATGTTACTGTTGGTGATTTGAGTGGTATTGGTAGTGATGTTGAAGATGACGACGAGGAAGAAGATGAAGAGAAACAAGAAGAAGAACATACCAAATGGACACAATCATTAACAACACTCCTCCCTTCCCAAATCATTTACAAGAATGCAATCAAAGCTCTACCCACTAACATTCAATTCCGTCTCAAGTTTATTGAAACATGTCGTCAATTTCCAAATACTGAAATGTTAGTTAGTTATATTATGGATAGTATTACACGTGATTTTGGTAGTAGTGTTGAAGGATGGGTTGCTAGGATATCGTTTGTTGAAGAGGGTATGATGAATGGAGATGGTGGTGTTAGTGTTGGGGTCGGTTTGTTGGGTATGGACAATGAAGAAGAAGAGGATGGCAGTGAGGACGAGGATGAAGAGGGGGAACGACCAGCAAAGAAGGCACGTGTAGAGAAGGAGGAATCCAATGAGTTGGTAGCAGTGACGGTGAGTAGAGGAGATGCTGCTTTGGACTTGCTACAAGAGGCACTGGAGGCAGTGCCAACATCAAAAATGTACCTTGAGGGTGCACGCTTTTTACGACTTCGTATCCAACGTTTAGTTGATCATAAAGAAGGAGACGAGGGTGAAGAGGAGGATGTTTCGTATCTTCTGCTAGCTGATGAGGATGCCGAGGGAGCCGCTCAACGTCATGTACATCTACTTGAACAGTTGTATGCCCAAGCTGCCGAGAAGAAGGTTACTTCAGTTAGCTTGACATCGGATCATGTTGATTTCCTACTAAGTACGGATCAAATCACCAAGGCCGAGACGTTGTTAAGGGATGCCGCAACTTCCTCAAGTGCCTCGGCAACGGATGATAACAATGCCCGATTGTGGTTACGTTGGGCTGAGATTTCATCACAAATGGAAGCACCATCTTCTTCCTCTACAAGTATATTGCATCGAGCGTTAAAGTCGACTCCCATCCATAATCGACATGCTCATACCTTGATATTAACAGAGTTGATGCAACACTTGATGACGAGACCTTCAAGGACAGCCAAGGTGGATGATGAGTTAAAGTCATTATTCCAAAAGTTGATACTTCTTTCTCAAGGATCCGACTATTCCATGCCTACCAAGGGCAAGGATGATGATGACGAGGCCGAAGAAGAAGAAGCCGTGAATGTTGCATCCACATTCCTTGCCTACCTCAAGTACACAATGGACACCTTGGAAGATACTACACAAGGGAACAAACAAGAAGATGCCATTCAGTCAATATATACAAGTGTATTATATCATTCCAACTATGGCAAATCGTGTTCTGGCAAGACTGGTGAAGAGTTGCTAACTATGAAATCATTCTTTGATTTATGTATCGATTATGAAAAGACTAGCCGTAGTGGTGGTAGTGGTAACACCAAGAAGAATAAGAAGGAGAAGAAGAAAGCAAGGAAGATGAGATTGTGTAAGCTTTATGAAACTGGTATTAGTTTCTATGAAAGTTGTGGCGGTGGTAGTAGTGTATGGAGGAATATTGTTGATGGATATACTAGAGAGTTGCAAGATGTGAAGTATAGTTTATAATTAGGGCAGCTTAAGCAACTAATAAGACTACGAATACGTGTGTTACATTACATGGTTTGTTTACTTTACATAAGAAGACCCCTGCCTATAGGATACTAAGATACGGTAATACATGCTCGATCACAATGTTCGTCTCGGCTCCACATTTGATACGACATTGCTTTCGCATATCCGAATCATCCATCCTCATCTTCTTGCTTTGCCTCGTCTTTCTCTGGTGCCCACAACAATCATCCATCTTGTTCTTCCACAGTACAAGCTCGATCATTGTAAGGGCCTCCATTATTCTGTCGTATTTATCTCGACAAACATCAAGCTTCTCCTGTAGCTTTTTGACAAAATCTCTTCTTCCTCGGGTGCCTTCATAAATATGTGTCAACGATGTATCTTCCATTTCATCGAGTAGTGGCTTAATCCGCAATAGATCCAAATGATTTGGGAACATTAGTCTGTAGGCAGCAAAACACCGCAATGTATACTCGTTAACGGAACGAGGGTGGTTAGGGTTAGGAGAGCGAGTTATAGCGTTCTCAAGAAGTGTATCCCAATCAATGCATTGATCAGGGAAATGTTTTATCTGAATGCCATGCAAAATATTTATCATCTCTCCATCCACACAAGCTTGTCCCAATATTTCCATCATTCTTGTAAAATTGAACACATAGGTAGGGAATATTGATTTATAACTTTGAACTAGAAGATGCACAATATCTTTGTCCACATCTCCCCATACGGCATAAAGTAACGGTACTGCACCCCATCTATCTTTCGTGATAAGACTTTCAGGATGGTTGTCAATAAACATCTTGTATATCTCTATATTTTGGGTTGTAGAGCATGCAAGTATATGCAGTGGAGTCATTCCGAGAGTATCCTGTTGCTTGATAGATGGGTCATCAAGCATATTTATCAACGATCCATTATTACTCCTCAATACCCTTCCCTGATTGTAGGATTGATAGTACAGTATCTTGTGTATTGGTAGATTATCAAAGCGATGTTTCAGTGCATTGATAATACTCCGTTCTGTACCAAGCTGTTTTAGGTCAAGGCAATCCTTGAATGCATCAATCCCAATCTCTACATTTGATGGAAGTGCTAGATTCCGAAGCATTGTACTAGAATCAAATGCCAGGTTATCAACTCGTTCAATAGATTCTTGGAGCTCCAAAGACAACAGGCACCTATTGTAAAACATATTCTTGGTAAATGTTTTGACGAGAGGCGGGATTCTGATCCTCTGATATGCTCCATTACGAAAGGCATTGACCCCAATACTTTCAATGCCATCTGGTAATGTAAAATTCAATAATGGTAGCACGTTGCCGCATGCCCAACTACTGATTGTTTTCACAGTCGACGGGAAATTGATGTCACTGAAACAACATTCATAGAATGCAAATTCTCCGATCTCCAGCAGTCCCTCATTAAGCTCTATCTTTTTTAAAGCTTCACACAACTTGAATGCTCCCTCGCTTATGATACTGACTGTAGAAGGGATCTTGATTCGTTCAAGGGAAGTGCACCTACAGAATGCATACTCCCCAATGTTTAGTAGTCCCTCACATAGAACAACCTCTTTCAACTTATGGCAACCAATAAACGCTTCTTTGTGGATATCCGTAACTGTGGATGGTATTTTAATGCTCTTCAGAGCGTAACAATTATCGAATGAATTACTTCCGATTTCTAACAATCCTTCACAAAGCTGAACATCTATGCCCCTGTGTTAATCACACTAATAGTGGATGGGATTCTGATTCGCGTGAGGGAAGTACACTCAATGAATGCAAACTCTCCTATTTCCAGCAGTCCTTCACTGAGTTCAATATCTTCCAATTGCCCGCACCAGGCAAATGCATTATCACGTATATGCGTGACTGTTGAGGGAATATTGATTCTCTTCAAGACTTTGCATCCATCAAATGCATGACTTCCAATCTCTCGCAACCCTTCAAAAAGTATAACCTCCTCCAACTTTCTACAACGATGGAATACATTGCTACCAATTGTCTTAACAGAAGATGGTATAATAATTCGTTTCAAGGAGCATCCGTCGGCACCCCACTGCCCCATACTAAATGCCTTGCTTCCAATTTCCAGTAACCCATCACATAGCTCAATCTCCTTCAATTTCTCACGCTTATAAAATGCCCTTTCGGGTATCACGGTAACAGAAGGATGAACTCTGACCCGCTTAACATCTCGTGGAACTACCATATCACCACCCATGTATATAAAAGAAGTTTCATTATTCATATTTGTTTCATTATTGCTCATAATTAATGTGATGCAATATATCTAGCTTCTAAAATCCAGAGCAATGTCTAACCTCAACTACTTGACCAATCTCTCGGACGTATGTAGATTGGATATTGTATTCTTTTGTTGATATAATATAATAATATGTAATGATATATAATGATGCAATGTCATTTGCAAACGCTTAGCAATGCTATTCCCCGAATAGTCAAGAAAGCAAACTTATTTTCTTTTATATTATAATCTGAGGTGCCCTGTCGCCGCCGCCAACAAATTCAATTACTGATACAAATTATTACAAATAATCTGTTATAGTATATGGTGATAATAACAGCCACTACACCGCTTACTAATTCAAGCCATACAACAAAACCTCCTCTACATAGTCCTATTGTACTCACCTCAAAAAAATGACAAAGGATACCGTCAGAATTAATGGCGATCTAACGAAAAGAGTAGTTGTTAGCAGCTATGGGTGGTAAACCTAAGCTTTTTTAGGTTAGACCCCATTTAGGGATGATTTTCAGCACCTCATAGCTCCATCAATATTGATCCCCATGATACGTTTGAGGGTACTATCGTAATCTATTGCTTCTCTAGATTCCGAATCAGCTATCATTTATGTTCGTATGATGAGTATTGATAGCACGACATAGACATGAAGTTTGACCTACTCTCAACTTTGACCGATATTCTGGGGTAAGCAATTTTGCCCAAAATATCCCCACCTCGGTTTTTGAGGGGTAAATTGACCCTTCTTCAACATATTTTCACCGGGACAAAATGGGCAAAAGTTTAGGGGGGTAAAATAACAATTTATATTTTCAAGCGGCATGATGTGCACCTACTAACATTGTCTTTTATCCTCTTCACCTCATCGATCTACACCAAGTCCTATTGCAGAGAGCAAGTTAAGGTGTTATAGATCATGTTTCCATTCGGTAGGGTGTCATCTGGTGTGGCCGTATACTAGATTGAGTGTGTGTAATTATGTATACGTGATAAGGTGCATATTTCACGTATCTTCATATTGGTATGTTATTATAATGAATTATACCCCACCCCCTTGCACAGAGCATGGCAAGACATCGTACAACAATAATCCAGTGTTCTGCATAATTCAGCAGGGAGGAAGATTCAATACGTATATACCACCACTGATGATTTGGAGGGAAGTTTACTCAGGTGGTGATTATGGTTATCATGTGATGGTGTAGCACTATCCTACACCAAATTACATTCTCCATTCACTTATCCTATATGGTTAGTAAATTACGTGTGGGTTGGATTGGCGTGGGTGGTCGTTACGTCCCTCAACGGTAGCGTAAGCGTTATTTTGTTTTGCCGATATTTAATACACCTGTATTATGGTTGCCCTATTATTGGTGGTGTACGTCGGGTATACAATATATGTGGCGCGGGTTCTCTTTATTATTACTATTAGTATCGATTATAATTGGAGGATCGTAGCAACCAGCACGTATATTATTGGAAATCGCTTAAAGCTATCCCGAATGAGATAAAGTTATTATGTTAGGAATTATTATTGGAGTGGACTATATTGGTGCGGTGATTACAGCCTCCGCAACCGAAACAACCGCATCCGTAGTTATTGGAATAGGTATATAAAAGGTTCTACTACGAATATTGGGTGGATCTACCGTTTGGGGTATGATACATATCACATTGTGGAGGGTTTAAAGATATACAGTCAAATACGAGCAGTCCTTAAGGCCAACAAATGAGGAAGGAAATGGGCAATCCGAGGTAGAAAAAGTGCTGTGGATCACGTTAGTAGGTGATATTGAATGATTGTACCGAAGTGCAAGGAGTGGGGACAACAGCAACAATCTCAAAATACTTATCTTATCTTTTGCCGAGGGTTACCTCCTTGGGATATCTTACGTAATTGACACCTTGACTAGGCCTCGTAAACTGTTATTAGTACCATTATACGGCTACTGAATAACGTATATACATCCATTGTAGCTATGTCTATAATCTTGGAATGATAAGACAACACTAACTCATCAATAACTCTCTCATGTTGCCCCCCTAAATTCACTGAATTTGTACGAGCGAAGTTAGCGTAGGCGTTAGGGGGCTCCTGCCCCCCACAAGTGCCCACGGATAAATTGCATCAAAGTTGCTAAGGTCAACTTTAAGGTACTACATCAACGCAATGAGAGATGCTTAGAGCATTCTACCGCCACAACCTTATCAAATACATATAGTAGAAGCCATCTATACGCTTTTAGTAGCAAAATAAAAAATTAATTTGTATTAGAGCTTAATAGGGTTTACTACCCATAGCAGCGAGCCGTGCACATCATGGTGGCCGATATGGAGATACAGGGCAAATGCTGTTAGCAGCATCTCTAAATATGATTATTATATGTTCCGATTAGTTGATGTAACGATATTGCAGTGAGAGGTAGGATGACGACGAAAAATGTAGAAGAAGAAGAAGAAGAAGAAGAAGAAGATACATTATCTCCCCCATCACAACCTCCGATAGCAATTGCTGTGGCAATCGATCCTCAACCTTCTGCTCCTCCGTTATATCAAAGTACAATCCCGCATACAGATGAAGAAGAACAAGTAGTAGCAGATCAAGCAAGAGCAGAAGGCATATCCGTCATCAGCCAACATTGTCATAATCACCTATCTAATAATCCGGAATCATCTTATGTTACATGGATTGCTTGCTTACATCCTGAAAATGCTCAAGTTAGTATTGATCCACGATTCTTGATTGAAGGTAATCCATGGTTGACAGTATACGAAGAGGCAAAGGAGGATCTACAGAAGAATCAGGGTAGGGTAGCAGCAGCAGATGTAGTATCACCTAGTCAACAAAACGGAGAGGACAAGAAAACAGACAAGAATGAGAAGTGCAGTTGTAGTAGTGGTGGCTTCATAGATTATCTGGTTGGAAGTTCATTAGTATTGGCAGCTGTTACTGCATCATTTGTATTTGAATTGGCTGGTTCATATTGTTACCTATCAGGTTGGATTTGCAACAAAATATTGGACAAGCTCTCTCCTCCCGGCATGTTCAGTTGTCTACCATTCTCCATTACATATGTCCTTGCCAAGGTGTTTCAATTATTGGATATTGTATTACTATGGAGTAGTATACTTGTGGTGGAAAGTATAGCTGGTGCTAATTATGTAATATGTACCATACTGTCGTGTTCTCATAAGCGGGGTAGAGGTATCCATCAAACGACAAGAAAGATATCGCATTTGATTAGGTGGGTGACGAGGAAGGAACTAAGGGATGGAGCAGCAACGAGTAGATAAGGTTAGATTAACTAGTCTCTAAGAGTGTTTTAGTATGCACATCTCTATTTTACATATAATAGGATACCAAGAAGTCGCGAAAATCATACATGATTGAATTTCTTAGAGAGCTCGTTCATCCTCATAAACTAACCGATAATTGTGGAAGCACTTAACCATGCAGAACTTAGATCAAGACGACATTAATGATTTGAGCCTCCTCCAAGATCCAGAGTATTCAAATGGTCTTAACGATAAAGATGCACGGACAATCCTCCTTGTTAAACACAACGATGAAGATACCGATCAACTTGTACTAGAAGATGTCGTCTTTAGGGTTTGGAGTGATGCTGCAAGACTTCTAGGAGTCTTTATTGGCCAGAATACAAACTTGATGAACCTGACTATTCACAACTGTAACCTGGATGTAGTAGATTTATGTGATGGACTTAAACACAATCGATGTATTAGACAGCTAAGACTCTCTTGGATCAACCTCCGAGATACCACAAAGCTAAATAGCTTGGCTCCTTTCTTCATCAAGAACACAAGCCTCGAGGAAATACACCTGACAAGTTGTAATCTTTGGCCTTACAGTATTTGGCTTCTCTCACATGCACTATCAAACCTATCTGGAGATACACTAAAAACCCTCAATCTAAGCGGAAACAATCTTGGAGGAGCTGACTTGAATATCCTTATCAGTGTACTGATCACCTCGTGTAAAGGATTGAAATCATTCATGTTGAATAACAATGAAATCAGTTTAAAGGGATGTAGATCACTTGCAAAGCTGTTGGAAAGCCCAGAACCAAATCTAGAATGTTTATATCTCCATAACAATTCTCTTGGCAATGAATGTGTTGGCATATTGGTCACCGCGTTGGCTAGTAACTCTAATTCAAAGCTCAAGTATCTTAATTTGCTGGGTAATAGTAACATCCGAAGTGGATGGTCGGCTCTGTTGGATCTCGTTTGTAATACGTCAAGCACCAAGAACATCGTGGAATCAAACCATACGCTTGAAGATCTCAACTTGACAGCTATCGGGCCTTTCAGCCGTCCTCTCATGTTAATGAACTCAATCGATGATAGAAATCTCCTTCATGCTTGCCTTAAACTGAACAAGTCATCAAGGAGCATCCCGATGATTATCAAACAAAAGATCATTTGGGGTCTGGTCAAAGGTGATCTAAACATTGAAGATCACTCAATCCCCACCGTTGTTATACCAACTATCATGGCTTGGTTTAGTTCTAACAAAACCGGTACCAAAATACAATATCACAACCCACCTCTATCTCAAAAGAAACTTGATATTGCCAGACTTAATACAGTCTATCATATCATTAAGTCTATGCCGTATCTTGTTAGTGAGGCAAGTCTACCCCACTACCGTATGAGGAAGCTCCGATACACTTTTATGGTTGTTATATTTGGTTTAATGTTGCTTTATTATGGGCTTGTTATCAATAAAGTCGGCGATACTGCAGTTACAGTTGGCAATGGTTATATGTTGTTCCCCCAGTATGAAAGTGAGTGGACAGTTTTGAGGAAAGCATGAGTTTCTTGTTTTTATGTACTCAAAGTTCTCCTCTTTATTAGTAATCCAGAGAGGAAGCAGTAGATGCTATACTAATGATCTTAATCCAAACCTGTACTACCACCGCTCCATCCTTTAGGCAGATCTTCATAATCTAGGAAATGATAACTACTACCAGGCAATATCTCTTGAATAAACTCCTTCGTCATCTCTTGTCCCATTGCCGTACTAAACTTGTTCCAAATGATATCATTTAGTAGTCCTTGTTTGCAACACTCATGGAATGCAGCCTTCATAAACTCATTCCGTTCTACTGCCTTCGAGTCGTAGAGATGACTACAGCCCTGCATGAATAGAGCATAAGTCTCTTGATTAGGACCCACGATACTACTTCCACCATCATTATCATATGTAGACCATGGAAACTGATTCATATCTCGAACGCAACCAACAAGGATATTCCCAGCTTTAGTCCGATGCTCTTCTCCGGCATCTGCTGGTGTATAGGCACACGCTGTCAAGACGCTATTGTATGCATTCTGAATTTCACGAGGATCGACTTTAACAGGACTATTGTCCAACGATGCAATGAATCGATCATGTACAGACTTGGCACGCTCTGCCTTGTCATGATCAAGACAATGTTCCAATGCCGTGAGTACAATCCGGTAGGATATAACATCAGGCCTCGGCAAGGTTGTACTTTCCATGCGTTCTAATAACTTCTCGGCATTTCGTGATGCATCACTATCTGAACTTTTACCCCACGAGTGTAATACATTATTACACAATACAGTCGTTGGAACGATCCGTCCTCTACTTGATTCTGTCCCATTCTGTTCCATTTTTTGCAACAAAGCCTCGGCCTTATGTGCACCATCAGCAAGTGCATATGCATTCACAACTGATGACCAACTAACAATTGTTGGGGGTATCTTCATACTCCTGAATAATGACTCGGCATGTTCAGCTGCCTTCATACCACCCGAGGAACGTGCCCATGCTAGTATCACGCCATTCATACCGTATGCATCTGGTTCTATATCCAACTTGTCGATCATACGGTTAAGTATACCTTCTGCTTGCTCGGCTAATGCAACTCCGTTATCTTTTGAATGTTGTGCCGCATTGGCAAATGCTGCTATGGTCGTACTATACGAGATACGAATATTGTATGGGCGGGATCTTGCTTTTGCATTCTTATCAAGCTTCTTGTATCGTTCTTTATCAAACGACGGTTTGTCCACATGTATCTCATCATCACTATTGGCTTGAAATTGACGAATATACTGTTCTTCAATCTTATCCAATAGTTGCAATGCCTCATATGCAGCCTCCTCTCCGACGATTGGTTTGATAGTACCTTCCTCACTGTCACCTTCCTCGTGTACCTCAGCAGATAATGATGCAGGATCAACACTAGCACTTGACGACCAAGCATTCAAGGCAGTATTATAACTAACAACATCAGGCTCAACAGCATCATCCTCCGTCATACAATCTAATAACTTCATTGCCCTAACACCAGCCTGTGCCCTATCATCACACTTAGCCCAAGCATTCAACACAACATTAAACGTACGGACATTTGGTTTAATAAATCGGAATGGACCACTTGGTCCACTACCTCCACCATTTTCATTAACTTGTATTGATTGAGAATGTAATGTCATCATTGATTGTAATATCTGTTCAGCAGTCGATGCATCACCCTCCTCGGCATATACCTGTAGTAATGTATTGTATACCATTGTATTCGGTTGGAAACCATTCTGATTCCGACCGATACGATTATTCATTGATCGTCTTTGTTGCCAATTATTACTACTACTGTTACCATTAGTAGTACCATCACCATCACTGTCGCCTCCTTGATTATTGATATATTCCTGTTTCGCCAATCCTTCCAACTCAATAACTAATTCATGTGCCCGTTCCATACCATAGGGTTGATCAAAACAAGTCGCATATGCTGATATAACAGATGAATATGATATAACATCCGGCAGTAATCGACTTGGAAATCTTGATATACGTTCTTCATCTATTTGAAGCTTGTCATGTTCTATCCACATTTCACGTAGTATTCGTTCTGCATTATCTGCTGCCTCTCTACTCTTCTTTACATCTTTAATATCTAATCTACTACCATCTTTTGTACATCGTGACCATGCTGTAATGGCTGTATTATAGGCAACTACATTCGGTTTATGTTGTTGTTTCATTAATTGTAATATACGTTCAGCATTATGACCATCGTGTATACGTGAATAGGCATCAATAACAGTTGCATATGTAAATTCATTTGGTTGGAATATATTCCTTCTTTGTTCTTTTTCATTTACTGTCCTACCTGATGAGCTTACCCTACCTACTCTTTCCTGTTGATCTCTATTATTTCCATAGTTATTACTAAGTTCAATCATTATATTTAACAACTCCTCAGCTTTGATTGGATTTGTACATGTTTGTGCATATCCTCTCATTACACCTGTTATTCGGACCTGATTTGGAAATTCAAAATGATCGGAATAGTTCCATTTAATACGATTTGGACTGTTTGATAGGTCATGCTGGTTTGATAAATCAGTTGTATCTTGGGTTACCGTGCCCTCATTCTCTGAATGAGATAAACTCTCAGCCACACTCTCATTATCATCATCAATCATACCCAATAAAACATTAACATCCATATTCTGTATAACATTGGATATATATAATCCAATAAATTGTTGTAATAATATATTTGCTAATTCAACATGTTGAATTGATTTTGATTTAGAGAGGATGTCTATGATGTGCGAATACATTCCGTTTGTTAATATTAGCCTTCTGTTACTGTTATTGTTGTTACTGTTACGAAGGGAGTTGTTACTGGAGTTGTTACCTGAGTTGTTGTTGTGATGAAGAGAGTGTAATATCTTAAACAAACCAAGTGAAGATTCAACATCATCTATAGGTAAATGTTTCTTGGACTTATTACATCTTGCATAATATTCTAATGTTTGTTCAGCTCCCAATAGTGAATTTGGATTGTTCCATGGATAGGAATTGTCATTGATGTTTGATATAGTGTTACTACTGTATGGTATGCTGTCAATGGTATCCTCGTTGTTGTCCACAGCAGTTGATTGAGTTGTAGAGATGAATTCATCATAACCATTTCTAAACAATTGTATAGTTTCAATGGCCGCCGATTCTTGAATTAATCGTACATTTTGTATCTTTTGTCTTGATCCTCTATTCTTTTTCTTAGAGCTGGAGTTAGTGTTAGGTGATAGGGAGCCACGACGGGTTGTATCTTCATATTGTCTTCTATACTTTTGATTATTGTTTGGAGCTTCATATGATGATGATGGATTGTAGTTATCAGAAGGTTGTTGATGTCGATGTTGATCAGAGAGATGATTGTTAATCATGCTATTACGAAAGATTGATGTGAAATACCGATGATGAGTTGGTATTGTAGTATATTCTGATAGCTGCTGATGCTGATATGTGGATGATGGTAGTGTATGGTATTGAGCAGCCCCAATGATGCCCTGATAGTTTGATATGTTTGAGTTTGATAGATATCGAGATGATAGAGGATACCGGTGATTGTATCGTTGTAAACATCTTCTTGAAACACCAAACATCATTATGATATAATATTAAATAATCTCTTATTTAGTTTGATGTTCTGTTCCTCTATATCAGAGCAGTCTACTCCATCAATATCAATCAGCAAAGATCTTCTCTATTTTGTGGTGGGGGATGAAAAGGGGAGGATACCGGATTTTCTGCAAGTATGCAAAATTAGTCATCAATCATGGGGGGATGATAGCGTATAATATAAAGATAACGCCAACGACTACACTATTGCAAAGTAGACTCAAGAAGAATGCTACTACTACTATCGGTGCTAATAATAGTACTTTGTGCTACACATCATGTGTCATCATTCCAATCTCCACCAACTCATCATCTCTTCATCCATCATCAATCATTAACAGCAATACTCCAATCATCTACTCATGAAGAAGTTATCACTACATCTCATCCTCATACAAATGGCATAGATACTCCCTCAACTTCTAATAACGAAGAAGACTCATCGCCATTATCAGAATTTGATCCAGAAATATCCAACTTGATAAACCTCGAAAATAAACGACAACGATATGGTCTTGAACTAATAGCATCTGAAAACTTTGTTAGTAAATCAGTGAAACAAGTATTAGGCAGCTGCTTAACAAATAAATATAGTGAAGGACAGGTAGGGAAACGATATTACGGTGGTAATGAATACATTGATGAGATTGAAAGTCTCTGTATGGAACGGGCATTAAAATTATACAACTTAGATACCAATACTTGGGGTGTGAATGTACAACCGTACAGTGGCTCACCTGCCAACTTTGCAGTATATACAGCATTATTAAAACCACATGATCGTATAATGGGATTAGATTTACCAAGTGGTGGACATTTGACTCATGGTTTTCAAACTGTAAAGAAGAAAGTAAGCGCTACATCTGTTTACTTTGAAAGTTGTCCATATGTCGTTAATTCTGAAACTGGATTAGTAGATTATAATGATATGGAATATCGTGCAAAAATGTTTATGCCAAAGTTATTAATAGCGGGTGGATCAGCATATACACGTGAATGGGAGTATCAACGAATGAGAGAAATAGCTGATAGTATTGGTGCATATTTAATGGTGGATATGGCACATATATCTGGATTAGTTGCCGGACAAGTTGTTGATAATCCATTTTTGTATGCTGATATTGTTACTAGTACGACACATAAGACATTAAGGGGTCCACGAAGTGGGATGATATTTGGTAAAGTTGAGTTGATGGAAAAGATTAATTCAGCGGTCTTTCCAATGCTGCAGGGAGGACCGCACAATCATCAGATTGGTGCATTAGCAGTGGCATTGAAGGAGGCAGACACACCCGAATTTCAACAGTATGCAAAGAATGTTATTGATAATGCAAATGCATTAGGCGAAGGATTGGTCAAGAGGGGATATAAGCTCGTTACCGGTGGTACTGATAATCATATCGTATTATGGGATGTCAAGTCTACTACTGGATTGACAGGGTCGAAGGTTGAAAGGATACTTGAATTGGCAAGTATTACTGCCAATAAGAATAGTATCCCGGGGGATACATCGGCCATTAATCCGGGTGGTGTACGATTAGGCTCTCCGGCATTAACAAGTCGAGGTTTGAATACTAATGACTTTGATATAGTTGCAGAGTTCTTACATAGAGGTTGTGAATTGGCAGTCAAGGTACAGAATGTTGCATTGAAGGAGGAATCTAATAATGGTAAGGTATTACTACGAATCTTTGAGTCTACATTACTTGATGATGAGGCATTGAGAAGTGAATTGGAAGAGTTGAAGAATGATGTGGAGGCGTTTGCTTCTAGATTTGATATACCTGGCTAATGATAAGGAATAAGTAATCAACTTATTATCTGTTAATCCTTTTAATCAACTGTGCAATCAGATTTTTACACTGGAAACATATGGGGCTAATGACCATCTATTCATCAGCCCGTCTCTCGGTATCAGTCTCTTACTTCTTTTCAACATATCCAGTCTCAACTAGTGCTTCTCCCATATCCTGCATTGACTTTTCATACCCAACATACTCTATTCCCAAGACCTTTGAAGCACGGCTCCCATTAAAGACAGTCACCTTTCCCCATCCTTCGTATAATTCAGCCATCTGTTTATCCCACAATCTCATAATAAAGGGCACAATCCACGGCAGCTCTTTAGCTTTGACAGGGTACTTGTCACCAAACTTTTCTTCCATTGCTTTGACAAGTTCAAACAACATTACATTCTCTGCACATAAGATGAATCGTTTGCCATTGGCATCATCACGAAGAACTGCCTCAAGATGAGCCTTTGATACGTCTCTGACGTCTACAAAGGCAATGTCTTTTTCTGGACACATTGGAATCTCCCCCATTAGCATCTGTTTACCAAAGTCTATACTTTCCGAAAATGCTGTAGTAATATTTGGACCCAATACGATGCTAGGATTGATCGTCGCCACTGCAAACTTTTCATTCTCTGGCAAGGCATCTACAAAGTCCCATGCTGCCTTCTCACCCATTGTTTTGGCCTTGAAATAGGTCGATACTCCTTCAACTTCCAAGTTACTCCAGTCATCCTCTGTATATGTAGATTTGTTATTACCCCCGACGATTGCTGCAATAGACGATGTGATAATGACCTTCTTCACTTTATGCTTTTGAGCTGCCTTCATTACTGCAAGTGTACCCTCCTCATTGAGTTTCAGTATCTCATCTTCATTATCAAGCACTTTAGTAAAATCAAATACAGGAGCGGCAGTATGTACAATATATTGACATCCCTCAACAGCTTTATCAATTGATTCGGCATTTATTAAATCTGCCTCGACAATATCCAATGCGGTGAATAGTACATCCCCAAATCCTTTCTGTAGTGGTTCAATCTTCTTTGGGTATGATTTGTTACGAACAGTACCCCGTACAGTAAATCCACCATGTTCAAGGAATGTTTTGCATACATGTGAGCCGATGTATCCGCTAATACCGGTGATTAATACCTTTGGTTTGCTCATCGTTGAGTCGTTGAGTTGGTGGTTTATATTGCAATTGTTATTTTATGTGCGGGTTATCATATGGAGGAGTTGCAATAATACGGCAACATCGCTACTAAAGGGCGTGGTCTTATACTACATCACGAGCGATTATAGCTTGGCGTTGGCTAATAGATGCCAATAGACCGCTATTGACTCAATAATGCCGACTATCTTTGTTGCTATTTCTTAAATACGTTGGAATTTTATTCCCAAAAGCAGTCGAGGAGACCTTTGAAGAGATATCCTCCTCATTATACAAATCCTCTAACAGGAGAATATAGATGTATTCCAGTATATTAATTGTAGCAGTATTGGCTGCGGCGGTGGTCCGTAATGCTTCCGCCTTTTCTCCCCAAATAAACATCAACAACAGACCAATTACAAACCCATATCAACATAACAGTATTCTTCAAATGTCAGAAGATACTAGTGATGATGATGATGAGCAGGAACAAGAACCTATACAACAGCAACAGCAGCAACAACAGTCAAATAGATATGATGTATCCAAATTAGTGAACGATCCAGACGCAGAAGGAGGAGGAGGTTTCAACCAATTTGATCCTGTGCTGAGCGCTACTGGATTTTTATCTAGACGGTTTGGCATTGTGGGCGGATTGACCATCTTTGCAGGATTGTTTTTAGTTGAAGGGTAAGTGGATTGCAAGTCATACATCAATATATAGGGGATGTGCATTCAGCATATGTGATCGATCACATATCATTTGTGAAAAGTGACATATTATGTGCACAAAAATAATATTGTTCTATATTCTATTACTCACTCATATCTAACCACTATTGTTTGTTAATCTCAGAAAAGAGATATTAAAAGGATTTGAAGATGCAGAACCTGAACAAGGTAGTGGTGAAACGAAAACAACACCAAGTGGTCTCAAGATTACGGAATTACTGATAGGCAAAGGGGGCAATAGTCCACTGCCTGGATATGTAATCGGTCTTAAAGTTGTTGTTTCTATTGGAGAGAAAGTTATTTATCAAACTGCTGATGGGTAAGATCTAAAATTGTGTGATATTATCGATGATTATCCATATGCTCATACCCTCTCTCATACCATACATTTCCCTTTACTGAAGAGAGAAACCTGTAGCTTTTAAATACGGGCAACGACCTTTTCAAAATGTAATCTGTGATGGAGTTGAAGAAGGGATAAGAGGGATGAAGGTAGGAGGAAAGAGAATTCTGGAAATCCCCAGTGGATTAGGACCACCCGGAGTTGAAATACCTCCGGGCCAGGATCTGACATATGAAGTTGAGTTAACTGAAGTTTTACAGGGCTATTTCTAATTGAGACAAGAGGAGAGCTATTTATCCGTTGGGTGTTAATAGTAACATAAGAATGATTATAGTAAATAGTTAATCACCGATTATGTGGTGTACAAAAATATGATGATAGAAGATAATGGAGGTATGAGTTTTGAGGTGTCAAGATATTCAATTTAGAAGTTTGGTTGAGGGGTATGGTATGTGTTTTGAGGTATGAGTTTCAGGATGAGTTAGAGGTTTGAGATAAATAATAGGTATGTGTTACACATTCGTCTTCGTGAACGTGAGCAAGACCTTCAAGCAGAAGTTGCTCAGATGAAAGCAGCTCGTGTGCATCAAGATCAAGTCATTCAGGTATTACAAGAAGAGATGGCCAAGATGAAGGCCACCATCGAGGCAAATCACAAGGTTCACGAAGAAGAGCGACGCCTTGGTGAAGAGCGGCACCTCAAGAATAAATTCAATACTTTGGATGCTACCCTTGCAACAATTGAACGTCAAGTCGTTGAAACTTCCGAAGCAGTCATTGCTTTACGCACTTCTGCTCAAGCCTGTTGTAATGCCAATAACGCAGCTATTGAGGCAAATTCAGTTGCCATTGAAACTAATACAGACGCTCTTTTCATCAACAGCACTGCATTGCAGGAAATCTTTAATCGGTTTGATACTGATGGAGATGGCGTATCGGATCTTTTTGATGAATGTCCTACTGATAATACAGCAAATGTATTTGATGAAAATGGAGAGTGTCCATCAACCCAGCATGATGAGTTGGAGGCGATAAGGCAAATGATGTGGGATTGAGGCAGTTGTACATTAACGAGAATCTTAATACCTTAGAAAGTAGGACTATCTATGAAGCAGGCCCCATCAAGTATGAAGTAACCTGCACAGGTTCAAGGGGAATTTTCTTGACTCTAACTTTGTTCAATGAGGATGGAGACACACAAGTCTTTGGCAGGGTGGATGCTAGATCTACAAGTATTGATCTCTCTTCTTCTTCTAGCAATAACCTTGGTGGCTCTCCTACTCCTATTGTTGATTTTGTTTTACCACAAGGCGAAATATTCAGTGAAGTAGTGAGGTGTAGATACCACCAGTAACATTCCTAATGATGGAGGCGTTTGGGCAAATGGATACTATGTTGGTTACAGTGGATCATCCTTCCTTGGTTTAAAGAGAAGCGACGGACTCCAAGTTACTGGTGGCAATTGCCAAGTTGCCGGTGTATTTGACTATTTCATTCCATCAACCTGAGTATAGACAAACCATAGAAGAAGTAGAGGATGCAGCTAGTGTGTGATAAAATAAGAATGATTATAGTTAATCACCGTACACATCATGTGTACAAAAAAGAAGAATATATGTCTAAGACTAAGAGGATAAGGAACGTAATCATAGTTGATATACATCACTCATCAATTGTTTCACATTTGGTGGCATTTGACCTTCAATTTTATTCCATGTAGGACCACTAGATGTCTTGATATCACATAGTAATTGTTGTAACGATGCCAATAGGTCACTAAACTCGCTTGGGAATGGCTCGAATCTATATGGCCCATTGAGTATGTTGGATGGAATCTCATTCTGTGGAATATGCCATGACATAATTGCAAACAGTATGGAAGTGACGACTTCTATCATATCTGCTCCTGTTTGTTGGAGACTTGATGGGTTGGCCCGTACTGCCATGACAAAGCCCTGAAAGGCATCTCGTTTCTCGGATCTATCACTGATCTTACTCATCCCATCACACCATCCTAGTAGGAATCGGCCTAGGTCCGGGGCAACGAAGTTTGGATTTACTAATGCCAATCGACCAGTTGTAGTTGCCGTATTCTCGGCTATACCCGGTAAGGATAGTGCATTTCCATCCACATCAGTGGCATTACCCATCATCAAGGGTATCAAACAAGCAAGTAAACCGGATGCATGAGGATTCAAAGGACCTGAATTGTCACCACATCGAAGACATATCTCTCCAATTGCCCATATGGCATTGCTACACATTGCTGGATGCATAGGATCAATGGATGATATAGCTTCTGATAATAGTTGAGGCAAGCCAGCCTCTATTAAACTTGGTGCATGCCGTGCCAAGTCACCCAACAAAGCAAAGGTACTCATACGAACTGCTGGAATGAAGTGTCCAGCCATACTCTGCAATACATTGGGAAATGTTTGGCCAAACTTGGCACTTCCATTCACGAGAGATTCAAAGTTGGGACCCAACCCTTCCACTAATCCATCGAGTAAATCAACAGCACAAATGATTGGATCAGTCATCTCCTCATCAATATCACCCAAATCATCCTCATGTGAAATAATAATAGTACATGCCTCAATCGTACTCATTGCCATCTCAAACGTTTCAATTGCCCACGGTTGGTAATTCAATCCACAAACGACTGTACTACTACTCAAACATTCCATTAATGGCAACAACTGTCGATCGAATGGATTCTCAGTTGCAATCTCATTCCACAATCTCAATAATGCCGGTACATACATCCCAGGTAAGTTTCCTTCACCAACCCCTGCTCCGACATACTCTGCCATAACACCCAAGGTATCGAATAATACTAATCGACTACGTATACCATAAGTATTCAATGCTTGCATTAAGATTTGATATATCGGTTCAAGGTATGGAGTTAGCAATTCACCAACAGTCTCGGCAAATACACCCAATGCCGAACAGGATGCAATTTGTACCTTCTTATATGGATCTAACATCCGACCGACCAATGCCTCGGCAACTTGACCAATCAGTCCTTGATTACCATTGGGTGTATTCATCTGTTCAACACACCATGATGAATACCGTGCCAATGTCCAGGCAGCAATGCAACGTAATTGAGGTAATGATTCAGCAGCAGTTAATTGAGTCACCAAGAAGGGATGCAACTGTGGTAAATGCAGAGTTAACTCAGCCATACACCCCTCAGCAATTGCACCTAATGCTAATATACTAGCCTCGCGTACCCATTGATCGGTATGTCCCAATCCTTCTTGTAATGCCGGTAGTAACGGTGGTAGGATGTTAGTCGCGCCGAATAAACCAGATAAAGCGTCTAATGATGCCGCGGAACATTTACGAAGTGTCCATTCATTATCATCATCGTCCATATCATCATCGTCGTCGTCGTCTGAATCTCCATCATGTCCTTTGGTACGAGACTTGTGAAACACTGGTGCTACATCCTGTACTCTATCGGCATTAGCACCTTTCTGAGCCTGTCGTTCATCACATGCGTTAATCTCCATAAACTCCTCAATCTTATCAGATGGGTAGACCATGCCCTTGAGTAATTGTGGTAATAATTGTGGAAAACTAACAACAATTGCCTCCATCATTGATGATGTGCATGCCTCCTCTTCTAATGATGCAAATGTTAACCAGAATTCACATGCTTCCAATGCAACATTTACATCACTGTCAGAAGTGGCACGTAACATGAACTCAATAATACTACTAATATGTGGTTGTAAGTATTCCGAACGATGACTTAGTAATGATACAATGCCCTGACATACCAACTTTCGTATAGAGGATGATGAATCAGTAGCCAGTGAACTTAATCCACTTAAATATTCATTCATATTGGCAATTAAACTTCCTGGCATTGGATAGATTAGACAATTCAAACATGATAATGCCTCTTTTCGACATCCTTCACTACTTGTGGATGTATGTAAACTTTTTAGTAATGCTGGTATCAAATCATTAAATGATGATGCTGAATTACCAATACTACTCTCCTTTACTAATCGGTTTGGTATATCTTCTAATAATTTACGTAATGTTAATAAAGCACCTAATGCTGCACTTTCACTCTGTTTACTAACACTTTCATTCTCTTCGGCTGATGTTGTGGTTGATGTTGCAATACTATAATTTGATGAATTATTCCCAACTACAATACAGTTTAAAATGTAGGGTATCAATTCGTTAGACCAATTTGATATACTAAATTCCTTCATACTTTTTTCATAATGTATAGCAGAAGTACAGCATCGTGCAATAGCCGTACTACTAGCCGATCGTACCGATGGTTCAACGTCAGTAATGCAAGTCAATAATCCATACTTAATTTCAGTAGCATAATTCGTTGGTAGTTCCATACGCGAAACATGACCGGGTAAGACTCTGCCAAGAGCATCTAATGGTGTATTCTTTGGTAATGGTGGTGAGACTAATGCATTCTTTAATAATAATCCAGAGAGTTGACGGAGTGTATTCCAATGGAGCATACTTTGTCGTTTCTTTAGTGCCATTGCTTCTTGACTGGTGGTGGAATCATTTTGCATATAACCACAACATCGTATGAAACAATCTATATCACTATCATGTAATATTTTTAATTCACTTTCGGGTATTATTTCAGGTGAACTACATGCTAAGACACGTACTAATTGGACACACAGGTCACCATATGCCTCGTTGGAGGATGATAACGCATCATCACGAGCGGCGAGGGCTTGTTGATGTGTATTATGCGAGTTGGGAGAGTGGTTTGAGAGAGCGGCTAGGAGTGCTAAGACTGATCCATTTGGCGGTGGCGGTTTTGGTGGTAGTTGGAGTGTAGTAGTACTGTCCATTGTATTGCAACGAGTGGTGTGTGGTTGGAAATTTGTGGTGGCTACTGAGCAAAATTGAGTTGCTTAATCTATGACCGGTATGTCCTCGAGTTGAGGTATTGTTAAGGACGTTATAAGAGACCTTAGGAGAGTGGTAGGGGTGATACCAGCGCAGTATGAGAGGAGAATGGCGGCGCAAATAGACGCTATTAGCATAAAATATTTGAGGTAGGTTGGGGAAGGATACCAATTTTGGTATCCTTTTCATTACGATATTGAAGTATGAGTAAGTGAGTAGATTGGAATGATGTAAATGGTTACATAATATATCGACCAATGTATTCATATCAATCAAAAATGGTTGGCTTTCTTTTGATCAGATCGGATTGCAATAAAATATTTCAATTGGTGTGTTCCGTGATTTTTCAAGAAATTTTGTAAGTGAGGAGTGAGGACGAGGAGTTACGATAGCTTAGTTCGTGAGTTGGTTTGTTGGCCTTGTTCTAGCTCCAGACTCACCGTCATACTCTTGAATTGCAGTATTAGTTGGTTATTATTGACGTCGATATAGATCTCCTTTCAGTTGAAATCCATCATTGCATATAACTCTTTTACAAAAATTTGGAGGCTTGTATACATAACAATCATGGTCAACAGTAGATTGTTTAGATCAGCTTTACTAGTTTGTATTGGAGTATTGATAGGTCAATACAACTCAACAACTCAAATCAATTGCAGTGAAAATGCAAATGTGATAAGCGGTAGCGATCCAATACTTCCAATAGAGGCAGTATCATCAACATCAGCAGAAGTAGAAGAAGCACCGATATTATTAGACATACCAAAAACAACTAAAGAGATTGTAATAAATGTTGGTACTAGCGTCGATCCAATACTTCCAGCTCCAGAAATGGGCCCATGTGCTAAATGTATAGCAGTCGAACCAATAGTCGGGCATAACATACCACAACATCCGCAAGTTAGCGTGCTAAATGCAGCAGTCAGTGAACAAAGCGGAGTTATGTCAATGAATGTATACAACAATGGTGCCGAGTCGTCGTCGTTAGCTAAACCGTCTGCGTCACAATATTGGAATACCAATACAAATAGAGGTGATGGACGTACTATCATTGTTCCAGTTATTACACTTTCGTCATTGATAAGTGCAGTACCAAATACAACACAAATTTCTTTATTGAAAACTGACATGCAAGGCTTTGACTTTGTAGCAATTAAAGAAGCTGGTTCTATACTAAAGAAACGAGTACGTCATATAATGACTGAAGTTTGGATGAATGATCATTATACATATCACGCCAACAATGATCTGTGCCGAGATTTTCTACCATTCATGACAGAATTGGGATATGAACTTGCAGCAGATATAAAGTTTGATTCAAGGAGTATAACACATTCAAAAACTCCTGATCAGATTAAAGCGCAATGTGAAAAGCAATTAAGAGATACACCAATACGACCTGGAGTGAAGGAAGGTGCGGGGTTAGATGAACGGGACGCCTATTGGGTACGGAAAGATTCAATTGACATTCCTTTTCCGGATTGTCCCAACATTAAAAAGCCGAGGAAAACTTTTACTGCTGAGGAATATGCTACTTGCTAGATATCTTATATTGAAACTGGTAGTTATAGGTTTGGCTGTTGTTATAATCATTAGATGATACTACCGCGTTTATGTAAATAGCCAATCCAGTATGGCAGTACTAGATGAGAGAGTAATAACTATATAGTCTCTGCCCTAGCATAGTATAGTATCACGGCCATAAGGACATCGACTGATTCGTCTCATTATTATAATCATAAGATACTACTGCCGTTCATGTAAATAGCCATTTTAATATGGCAGTGCCAGAAGAGAGAGTAATAACTGAACAGTCTCTGACCTCGTATACGAGCTAGCTTGTACTTAGGCATTCAAAATAGCATCAGGATATGCTGTGAGAACACGCCAAAGACTCTCGGTAAACACTTCCCATGTTCCCTTGACCTCCTCTGTTGTGCATAAGAGATGGAAGGGGAGCATGTTGGTAGTAATAGTCCGTTCAGATATTGATGATACATTACCTTCTTCCAATAAGTATTTGATGACATCGTGGTTGCAACCAACACAGGCATAATGCAGAGGAAACTTTCCATCGGCGTCACATATCTCCAAACTTTCGTCATCCCCAATATCAAGCAAGAATTTGACGATGTCAGTTGTTGCATGTTCACATGCCACAAGCAACGGTATTGCCCCCTCTTCGTTAGGTGTATGTATACATTCGGGGAACTCTTTTACAATGTACTTGATAGTACCAAGTGATGCATTACCATCTTCCAATACATGATGAAGTGGTAACT
>Ga0214480_100222_pt1 | contig 28167 bp, 24 predicted proteins | sample M1_20Mar14CPVII9_3_FD_165042 | JGI IMG/M metagenome (GOLD analysis project Ga0214480, IMG submission 165042) | Marine eukaryotic communities from Monterey Bay, California, United States - M1_20Mar14CPVII9sort6BwellE17 | ecosystem: Environmental > Aquatic > Marine > Unclassified | place: USA... | reverse complement strand
TATGCCATACACCAACCTAGTCTGGACGATCACTCTCGTATAAGTTACATCGTCATTCATTCGGAACAGTCCCGAATCCCCGGGCAACTCTTAAAACTTAAGAATCATCACTACTAGACGAGGTACTTGATTCGGAGCTTGGTGAATCCTTACTACTTGTCTCTTTTGATTGACTAATACCTAACAACTCTGAAACGGCATTACTCGTTGAATATCCATCCTTAGCCAATTCAGCCACAGCCTCCGCCGGTTTTAGAGTCCATGCATGAAATGGATCTGATACTAATCTCTTCGGATTTTGAGTTGATTCATTTGTATTTGCACTATTACTACCAAGATCTATACCACCACTCACGCTACTCGTATCACGTTCTAGTTCCAATCTACGACATCGTTCAACATGTTTATATGCCAATGGCATTAGTGACCTTGTTAATGATTCTTCTATGGCCATACCAATTGCAATATATGCAGATGTATCCAAATTATTGTTATGATTATGTTTTGATATTGTTGAATAAGTCGATTTGTCCACATCTCTGCTTATATTGATATCCCCACTTCTTCTATCCCTTCTCTCATCTGATGTATCTTCGGTTGTGATACTACTATTGCCTGTTTTTAATCTATTTGATATTTGATGCTGTAAATATGCAATATGAGATGGTGGGGGAGGTGCCGCAGTTGATGAATGTGTCAAGTCTACTATTCCCCGTTCTACCTCGCTGCCTTTATTATCTATTGTATTGTGATTGTGGTTGGTATCATCAGAATGTGAATGAGCCCATCCAACTAACTCATCAACCTGTGATATTGACATGTTGTGATATAAAGTTTGATAACTATTGGGATGTTTTCGATGTGTACGACGGCCCTTCATCTTCTTTGATGGATTACATTTTGATGTTTTTGTATTTTTGTTATGTATATCCTTTGTATTATTAGTCGATGTATCGTCGTGTTTGTTCGTATTAGCTTTGCGTCTCTTCTTCTTTCGTTGTATACTCGAACTATCGCTGCTGGTAGAGAAGTGAGAACTTTGTAAACTAGAAGTTGTTGATATAATATCATCGTCGTCGTCATCCATCATTGTATTACTTTGTTTATTAGATTTCCTCTTCTTTGCCGTACTTGTTGGCTGAATAGATTTATCCCACATCTCTTGAAAGTATGCGAAATCACTTAATGTTTCTCTCTTTGATGATTCTTGTGATTGATATGCTGCATCATCATCATTACCGGCGGTAGCATTCTTGTGCTTCCTCTTTTTGTTGCTCATATCTATATTGATGATCTTTTTTTTTATGAAGATAATTATATGCACTAACTACACAACTGTGATACTTTTTGGATTCACAGCATTCACCAGAACGAGTGTATCGTATCGTGTGCTTCACCAAGTAACCTAAAAGTAATTATATAACTGAAGGCTAGAGATATATTTGACTATTGCAATAATATGGTGTCGATTGTGGCTAGTTGTGGAGCGACTGTTTTTATATTTTATTCTTGGCGACCCTTATAGTAGTTCCAGGTGGGGTTTTTATCCTAACAAATATGTTCCTAAACACTTATTTCATACTGCCTCAGACTCTATACTTGTGGGGCAGCATTTCCCAATCTGTCTTCGTCCCTATCCTGTACATATCATATATATTTTCTTCTACCTATCCTACTCATTCACTCCACCACCCTCTACACTTTCTACACCCCAACTCGCTTTGTACATACCTCTTCATTCTCCATAGTTTCAAATAGTGCTACATGAGACTCAATCTTCCTCATACTGACCAATGTTTGCATATGTTGAGCACAGCGTACACCCGTATCCTTTTCCCCAATCAAACAGCCACCACAGAATGATTCATTCTTATTCTTGTGCATCTTTCTCATCTGTTCATTATACCACGACAATCTACATCGAGGGAAACGTACCACAACCTTTGCCTTTGCAATTGATGCAATAGTTTTCTGCCTATCAACTTTGAGCATACGTGATGCTTCTTCTATACATAATTTCGGTTTGTTGGTTGTACTACTAGCCATTGATTCAATGTAACAGTTGTGACAAAAGTCGGCTTGATATTTATTCCAATCTTTGACAATGATATCAATTTCTGTTGCTTCTGCTCGTTCACGGAGCTCTAGATTCTTCTTATCACCTTGAGGTTGTTGCTTTATTACATCGATCTTATCATCTGATCGGTTCATATCAACTAATCCCGGCTTACTGTCACTACCCATTATACTATCCTTACTTCTTCTACATGATTTAGTTTGCATGACTGACAAAATGGCTTTGTATTTTGATATCTGTTTAGATCGTAGCATGTTCACCCGACCAATGCATGACAAATTCCGACGTACACTAAACATGCATTGAGGACAGTACCCACTTAAGCCCAGCGTATCAATCATGGATTGAATCATTGATACGTCTTCCAATTCTGTATTTAACTGATTGACACGATTTGATAATACATTCAATTCATTATTCATGGAGGTATATTGGTCTTCGTGTATAAACTTTAATCCGGCCTCTTCTTCAAAGCTGTTTAAGAGTAGTTGATCATTCATTAATGCATGTGTTGCACTATTCACATCATACCGAGTAGGTAGGTTCAATTTAACGAGTTGTAATGCATATATTACTAACGAGACGATACCAAAGTACTTCAAGATGAGCATGTAACGACGAGAGATGGATACCTTGCATACTTTGACGATGGTAGGATGACGATACATTGATTGTAGCATAGAGACGGACTTTTCTATAGTAGATCGACGATATACTCGTCGTGGCTTTGATTTAGACGGTGACTGGTTCTCTATATCATCATCAATGTTGTTGGCCTTCTCTTCCTTTGCGGCGGTCATTATGGATAATGACGATTGTGATACAGCTATTGCCCTTCTCTTCACAACACCGCCAGCAATATCCCCGTCTCTAAGCACCTCGATTTGACGATGACCACCCGCCGATTTCAATACCTGTAACTCTTCTTCTCTCTGCTGTTCTATTTGTTGTTGCAATTCATCTACATGTACATCTTGTGTTCCGCCCTTCTCATCTTCTTCGATTTTGATGTGATTGTAGTTTTGCATCGAAAGTTGTTTTTGAGTTGCAGTTTTAGCAAGCCGCTGTTGTAGAATGTTACGACGTTGGCGGCTCTTCACCTTAGTAGATGCCATATTGCTTCCAATTGTACTATATCAGCAGCGTAGATATATCTGACCTCTAGTGATAGAGGAGTAGCCATCTTCGCTCTCAATTTGGTAAGCCCCTAAACGGTATCCTCCGATTCTACTTTATGATGATGTCTGAGGATTGGTGGATAGTTATTCATATTATCTTCTTTGTTGGCTACATCGCTTGGTTGGTCTATACAGCAGCAATCTTCTTCTAAATTCCAATTACTTCCGACGACGACGGCTACTAATAACTAACTAATAGAAATACATCACATATAGGTACATAAGGAATAAATGATGATAGATAGGTTATTAATATCAGTGCTACTATCTTCTTTGGTGGCTACGTCTTTCAGTTGGTCAATAATACAGCCAAAAACTAAATTGTCGTCGACAGTATCATTACAACAAACATCAGATAGACGATCCTTCTTCCATCACACTGCCACCATTGCAATTGGCACATCAGCTTTTACATCAACATTATACCCAAAAGTAGCATCAGCGATAACATATACCAAAGAACAAGAGAAGGCACTGAAACAATGGCAAGACTCTGTTGCAACAATTGATAATCTACTAGAGAATTGGGATACTGGAGATAAGATATCTGAGGGCGGAGGATCACAAAAGGAAGTTGGTATTAGTGGTGATGCCATACGCAAGGAATTAGGTACTGCAAACTTTGGTGCCGACATAAGCCCCTTGTTTAAAATCGATAAGGCATTCAAAGTCCTGAGAGACAATGATGATATAGATTTAGTTGAGTTTACTGAACTTACTGAAGAGTTTGCAGAGGTATTGGCAAGTGCCGATAGTCAGGCATATTCTGCTAATTTCGCAGGTAAGTAGCTGTATTTGTGGTTTGATGCTTGGGCAGTGTGTTGTTTTTGGTTGGTGTGCACATATTGTGCTCATATCATATGTTCCTTTGCATATATACCCCTTTACTAATCCATATTGTTCAGGAGGTAGCGGTAATCCGAAAGAAAACAAGCCAAAGGCATTTACTGATAAGGCAAAAGTGGAAGTGAAGCGTTTACAACAGATTGCCAAATCTATATCGGCTTTACTGTGAGGGTTGAAATGAAACTATTGAGCGAACGACGATATGGTAGTATTGACATTGGATAGTAGTAGATAGGGGGAGGGGATGGATGTATCCCTCTTCACATGATATGTCTATGGCTAGTGTTAGTATAAGATTATAATATCAACTGATAATACTAATACAGACCTAAGTTAACTTCTAAGTTATTCCAATTCCTATTCTATATCTTACCCAGATAATACTGTCACATAATGTATCCTATACCCCCACCTACATAAGATGTGCAAATGGATGAAAACAGAACCTATTCTCTGGATCGATCCTCTTCTTGACGACTTTGACGAATTCATAGTTCTCCTTGCTACCAAAGATAACATCCCCAGTGGGAAGAGTATCAACTGAGTCGTCTGGTTGACAATGTGTACCGGAGAAGTCCGTCTTGAGGTCTGGTATTTTCTTTGCCTCGGATATGATATCATGAACTTCTTTTGATATAGATAACTTGTCCTCTGACTTAACAGTACTACCATCATATGATACAATCATGTCAGCAAAGAATAGACACTTTGTATTCCCACTTGGCAGGTTGTTACTTTCATTACCGACTCCGCCGAGAGTTCTTATCTCAACAAGGGAGAGAGGAGCCAGTGTAAGGAACTCTCCTACCCACTTTTCGATTACAAAGTCAAGAACTTCCGCACTAGGTGATTCACTTGTACCAATACAATGATCCAGTCTAACTAATGGATCCCCTTTCATTCCCCCAATCACCTCCCTCTGATTCTTTGGAGAATGTCAAACGATTATACTCAGCTGGATACGCAACAAAGGAAGACTACATGAAAGCTTTGCAAGCTTATCAAGAATACTTGGGTGAGATTAAAAGTGGACAGAGCTAACCATGGGATGACGCAAAGCCAATACCACCAACCCGAAACAGTCAAACCCACGAATACCATACTGCCAATCAATATCCCAACCCTATTCACTAAACTACTAGTAAAGTCACATATAATCATCAATGGCATTAAACACAATCCAGTAATTTAGCTTATGAATTATAAATTGTACATACAGCCGCTCTATTAGACTTGTCAATCTAATTAACAACGTATCTAGCGGCGTACTACCACGGCAAGTGCCAAGCCTAGCCCTACAGAAATGCAATGAGACCAATCGGGTCTCCAAGTCTCTTGTAGTAATACCTCACCCTTAATTGTAGTCTCTAAACGTTCCTTCTCGTTGTGTAAATGCAAGTCGTACTCGTTTGAAACTCTCTTCTTCTCCAACTCGATATCTGATACTAATTTGTTCAATCCATCACGAGTAATGGGACACGTCGTCTTTGAAACTGTACTAACAAGTACTTGTTGATCTCTATCCAATTGGTCGAGATGCTCCACCTTCTGTTCTGATACAACCTTATCAATTGTTGGGAATATGGCACTAGTTACTGTATTCACAACACGTTGTGCCTCATTGTTATATTGCACTGTCTTATTATCATGAAATTCTTTGATTGTTGGATGCCTTTCTTCTCCTAATGCTTGTACAGTATTGCGGACGTTATCTTGGATGGAAACGATATTATTGGTAGGTGCCGTGTAAGTTTCCCCTTCATTATTACTAACGGTACTATCATTTGGCATACCTCCTGTCTTCCTGACGGCGTCGCTAATACTACTGTTTTGTTTATTGGCATGTTGTTCATTATCTGATCGGACCTTCTTTGGGAGAGATGCCTGCTTAGTCAAATCAGTGCCAGAGGGCCGTTTCTTCTTCTGCTCCTTCTTCTTGCTGCTGTTGTTGTTGTTGTTATTATTGGTAGTGGCGGCGGCGGCGGCGGCGGCTCTAGACTGTGTTGATAACGGGCAGGTCCTTTTGTGTCTGGCATTTCTATTCTTCTCACCAGACTCTTGCTCGGCAATACACTTCTGGCACCCCGCATTAACGCCATCGGCAAGTGATAGTTTCTTGTTATGGGGCGGTTTAGTTGCCGCTGCTTTCTTGGGTCTTTTTCCTGGTGGTTGGATCATTTCATTATTATCAGCACTGTGTTTTGTTGATGATTTGGCTGCTGCCTTGGATGGTGCCGCTTTGGAAAGTTTAGATGCCTTCTTCATCGTATTCCCATCCGCCCCACTCTCTTCTTCACTCTCCATCATAGTATCATTCGAGGAGGATGGACTCTTCTTCCTAGCACCACCCTTTGACGCTGTTGTTGTTGCTGAGGATGATATATCATTCTCCTTTCCTTCTCCCCCCTTCTTTGTTCGAGGAGGTGCCGCCTTCTTTGTTTGGGGTGTTTTTGTTTTATTAGACGTAAATGTTTCAGTTAATGATGATTGCTTGTATTTTGATACATCCTTCTTCTTCTCTTCATTACTAATAATCTCCTCATCACTATCCAATAAATCGTTATCTTCCTCATCACTACCACTGCTACTCTCATCCTCATCCTCCTCCTCTTTCATATCACGTTTGTAATTCTCCTCGTCACTACTCTCCTCATCACTCTCTTCCTCACTACTAGTTTCCTCGTCACTACTCTCCGTCTCCTTCCCCAATAGACGAATATGTCTCCCGTGTAGGTATTTATCTATATCCTGTTGTAACCCGTCCCCATCCGAATCATACAAGATATCATATGTATTACCACTGTTGACAGCTTTAATTACACCGGGGAAATAACTTCCCGTTCCATTGAATTTAGCCTCCACCCTATCACCGACGTTCAACTTGTTACTCTTCTTCTTTCTCACCACCTTCATATTATCTTCTTGTTGAGGGATTGCGGTATTACGCCTACGACTTTCCTTTGAATCCAGCTCTACTCCCGATAATTCATCCTTCCATTGTAGTAGTTGTTTCAATGAAGTATATGAGGTTGTGAAAGATATATTTGTTCCCAGACCCCATTCAACAGTAATTGAACTATCAGTTTGCTGTACTATCTTTCCATTTACCCACATTTCACTTGGCCTGCCAATAAACTCATAATTTAGCTGACCCATTTTAGGGTTGTTAGGAGGAGGACGCCACGTCCTTGCCTCCTCGATTGACTTTGTTGTAATGCCAATTACATCTTCATCACTATCAGATGCATCAGCAGATTTTGCAAATAATTCACTATTCTTATTATTTGTGCTTTGGATGGGCGTAATAACCGAGTTTTGTGCGGTATCATTGCTATTTGGTTTATTGGGTGGCACATTCTGTTTGCTTTGTTGTTGTTTAGATGATGTTGAAGAGGTTGCTGTGGTAGTTGCAATTGCCTGCTTACTCTTCTTCTTTGATGCTTTACCTCCTGCCATTATGATAACTTATTATTAATATTACAGTAGCAATAGTTGCATAATAATATAATATAGTATATTGTTGTATTGGATTGATAGTTATATCAATATCGTAGGCCATACCTAGAGCTGAAAGCTAATAAGTTGCACAGAATAATTTTACCTTCTACGTAGAAGTTTCACCTACGGACGAAATTTATTCATTTCATTCTCAACTTTACTCGCACGACGTCAATACGCTTGCCCTCGTTAACAATTGTTCATTCATCGATGGCAACACTCGACTACAATGGTGCTATCTAATATCATCAATATTCCTTCGTCGGCGGCGTCGACAATGACGGCAGTAATAACAACGGGGTTGAATTCATTGAAAAGGAAGAGGCGTGAATTCGATACAAAGAAGAAGCAAGCTCATAGAAGACAACAACTCATCCAACGATATAAACCACAGCGTCTTACCTTACTATCAACGATTCGTCGTAGTTTAAAGCAAACTAATCGTGTACGGCAGGTGCATCCCGTCCATCCTAGTGTTCCAAAGGCAAGAGCGGAGATACGAAGAGAACTAAGCAAACTTCAATTTCAATCATTATTAGTACAACAAGAGCAAAGTCAATGCTCACCATCGAGTTGTGTAGAGCAACAGCTGACTTTATATTCCGACGGCAATAGCAACAATAACATAGACAACGCCACAAACAATACAATGAATCACGACAATGACGAGTTAGACTTTGGTGGTGGTAGTAGCAGCAGCGAGGAATGGGAGACAACACCATCTGAGGCAAGGGAAGTTGAATCGCAGAAGAAGAAGAAGAAGAAGAAGAAGAAGAGGAGGACGCGTCGTGGTAACACCCTACCTGAAGGAGTGACGAAAAGGGCAAATGGTACTTACACAGTTCGAACTCCGTATCAAGGAAGTACGCGTCATATTGGAACGTGCCAAACTGTGGACCAAGCAACATTAGCCATTGAGATTGCACGGAGCATGCTCAAGAAAGATAAGGGCCTGAAACTCTCTGCTGAGGAGTGTGAACGGAACTTAAAGCAAGCAAAAGAGGCTGCGATGGCAGGTGTGCTTACTAATGATAGCAACAAGAAGAAAGAAGGTGGAACAGCAACACCTCAAGATGATGATATCATTGTTGGAAGTGACTCTTCACGCGTAGCAAGGGCTTTAACCGAGTCTTTATCCGGTGCAATCGCTTCAAGGGTTGAAGCCTATTCAACTGCAGAAGGAGATGCTGCCAAGGAAGCAGTTGCAAAGGTAAGGATATTACAATTGGCAGTTCGTGATCTCTTATGTATATCTTTTTCCTTATAATCAACCTTTCTTCTTCTACTTTAGGAATGCATTGAATCACTTGGATCAAACATACGCTTTTTAGAGAAGTACCGCAGTGATGATTCATACACGGTATTGAATGAGAAGGAACGTATATCGTATGTACTAAGGATCTTCAATGTTAGAGTACGTAGTAGGAAAAATGGCTTAGTGTTTCGTCAGAATAATTCTGAAAAGATCAACGAGAAGAGACGTGAAAAGACACGCATAGCACGAGCTGCCGAGTCATCAGATACAGCCAAGATGATGCGTCAACTAAGTGAGGAGTATAATGCTCGTGTTGCAGAGGGAGAGGACAGCATCAGAGCCGAAGATTTACTTGAACCACTGATAGAAGTAGAGATTGGAAAGAACAAGAGAGATCTTCCAGTAGTCCATTACAAGACACCAACCGCCGACGATCCATCCAGAGTCGATGATGCTGATGTATTGACAAGACTTGGTATTGGTAAAGGCAATAAGTGGGTCAAACCTGCACGTATACATGCCACTCATGTTCCTCTTGAGAAAATGCAACTGACGGATAACAAGATGATGGTCGTGTCGAATGAAATGATAACAAAACAGACACAAACTAGCTGTGACTTGAGAATGTTTGGCAAGTGGAATCATTCAAAACATAGCAAGTGGTACAATGGTATTGGCATGAAGAACTCAATTAAGTTTATCTTGAGACATTGGAAGAATTGCTGGCGTGATGGAGAGTTAGTCGAACTCTATCTACATGTTTACTTCTCTACCAACAAAGTATATGATTCGTGCTTCCAAGTCCAGGGTAATAATGGCAACATCAATCCAGGCTGCGCTCTATTATCTGGATCGATCATCATGGGTGAGGCTTGTGCTGTTATTAAGGCTACACTAGGAGAGGATCGACGAACTCTCTCCGATACAACATTCAAGTTCATCCGTATCAACCGTGATATGAAGACTGTAGTTGACTTGCCTCTTGATGATAAGAGTTTGATTGTGACTCCGTATGAGGTAACCACAAAGCCTAGTGAGGAGGTTAATGAAGGAGCAGTAGCTTGGGATGCCAGCCGTGAGTCAGAGGCCGAGGATCTTACCGAGGAGGAAATCTGGGAGCGATATGAACGTGAGCATACAGATGCCTATTTCAATCAACCATGAAGTAGTTATATGTGAGTTTGATGATAGATTGTGTTTCTGGGAGATGTGTTATGAGGGACTTGTGTTATAATGTCTAGTAGTATCTATCTTGGCGGTAGATAACCTGACTAATATGAATAGAGACGATGAATGATGTGTTTATGTACCAAGTTTACCACTACTCTCTCTCTCGTGTGGCACATCTTGTACTCAAAATAGTGAATGGCTGATGGACAGAGTTGAGACGCGGCAGAGAACCACGAGTCGTGATCGGAACAACCATCTGCAACACATTGAATATTGCAAGTCTTTGCATCATCTCGTAACTGTTGTACAAAGTCCTCTGGCTCTCCAATAAACGTGTCATAGAACATGAATGTACAAATGACTGTGTAGTCCGACGTTACGACAATCTCCATACTAACCGATGGTAATGGAAGTACCACTTTAGTTAAGAATTGCAAAGCTGCCTCCAGAAAGGGTTTGGCCATGACTTTATCGGCACAAGCAAATACCAAACTACCACCAGTTTTAAATGACGATTCATCTTCCATTTGCAAAGTTAATGAAGTGACAACCCCCAATGCAGCGCCCGAACCAAGACATCTTCTAGGGTAGAGATATTCTATATAATACAAATTACATAGTGATTGTCTCTAGTAGCTACTTACATAGTAATTTTACTAGCTAATAGCTAAAAATTCACACTTCATCACAATTTTCTTTACTCATCTTGCCTAACTTTATATTGTCGACATGTGCCGAGCAATTGATAGCCATGAGTTCGACGACTAATAAAGCACCACAAGGAGGTTGTAGCGACGACACCACTAATGTCAGTGGTGAGCAACAACAGGTGTCGTCTTTGCAATTAAATAATGTTAATAATAATGAAAATAATAGTAGCAATGCTACATCTAACGACTCGTCAATCGATAATAACTCCTCGGCTGTCGATACATCAATCGCCGACGACAACGATGATGAAACATCCATTGCGAATAATATTAATAATGAACAACCATTGCCATTGCAATTGGCAGATACTGGCAGCAATGACAATGATGAAAATAATAATCAATTGCAATTATCAAGCAATAATAATAATAACAATGATAAGAATAAAAGGAAATGGCTAACAACCTTCACTCAATCTATAGTACCACCAGTGGTGGCAGCAGTAGGAACAGCAGCGGGAATTCATCATGGGCTGATAACAACAACTGAGGGTGCATTCACCACAACACTCATCGGGAGTTTAACATTAGGAACGGCAAATCTAGTACGCGTTTACTCCTCCTCCAACCGATCAAAGAAACGGATTGTATCTGCTGCAGTTGCTGAAACATCATCTACTACAATACTAAGAGGAGAGCTTGGTCCTCCTCCAGTTGTGCCACCTCCTAGTGAATTACTGCTACAGCAGAAGTATTTACATGAGATTAAAGTCAAGCAGAATATGATGTCTATCACGGCATCTCATGCTGAATTACGACGGGCGGTTAGTACTCATGAATCGGCTACCCAACGTCGTGATGAGGTAGAGCAGCGTCGTGAATCTTTACTCCATACCATCCAATCCAATACATTAGCAGAACAGCGGGTAGACGAGGACATATCCGAGGTTCAAGATGAGATTGGTACTAATGAGCGAGACTTGGTAGCTGCTCAAGAGGAAGGAAGGCAGAACGAGCTACGTGTTGAGGAGATTGATCGTGAGATTAGTACGGAGAGGGCACGACATGCCAGTGCAGTAGTAATACTTGAGAGGGAGGGTGAAGAAATGGATGCTGCCAAGGTTAGAGCAGCTCAGTCCATTGAAGATAAGAAGGCGATGATTGAGCGGAAGAAGGCAGAGATACAGCTGATGATTGAGAAGAGAAGCGAACAAAACAAGTCGGAGGTACATGATGGTTAGTATTATCTTAGTTTGATCATATCATATGTCTCTTTAACATCATCTGTATACTCATCATATCATTTGCTTCTTCTTCTATCTATCTCATCTAGGTACCGACCTTGATGTTGGTCGTGTACAAGCTCGTGTCAATGAGGAGGAGTCGGTGCTACATGGCAAGAGGGTAGAGCTTGAATCTCTACGTCAAGACGTGTCTAGTTTAGACACTGCCATCGCTTCCAATACAGCCAAGGCATCCGAGAAACGTCAACAAGCGAAGGCATTGCAGATTGAGGCTGCCAAGATTCGTGCCGAGGAGTCTGTACGTAAAGCAGACATTATCAAGGCGGTAGATGATGCCAATATCGAATGCCGAGGTGAGTAAACGGTAGTAGTGATGAGATGTTGTGTTTGTGCACTCGTCCTATCGTGCCAATACTCATCCAATTCTCTTCACCTCTCTTACCTACCATATCCACAACACAGAGGTAGACAAGCAACGTGAAGTTTTCAAAGACTTGACTGACAGACAAGAGAAGGTTGCCTCGGACCTAAAGACCAAGCTCGACGACAACGAACGAGTCGTATCGTCCAAGGAGGAAGAGATTTCGAGTACTCGTGCCGAGCTTGATCTAATTGAGCAACAGATTGCCCTGCACAAGGCAAGTACGGCCGAGAAGATGACGAATGAACTTGCCGAGATTGAAATTGCCAAGCATCAGGCGGGTATTGTTAAGGTGGCACATGAACGTGCTCAGAAGGCCGTGAACGACTTTAGTTCGTCTCCAGATGACGAGCTTATTGCTGAGACGAAGAGATTAGATGAGATGGAGAAGGAACTAAATCGGGAACGTGACGAGATGATTGAGCGTGAGTATTTGTTCTGCCTTTATATGTTTGTATATACCAGTGTATGGTTGTTGATACCATTACTCATACATCATATCGTATTATCTTCGTACTCTACAGAGGAACCTCTTCTAGAGAAGCTAAAGTTCGACTTCAACTCGGTTGTACCCTTGGAGGAACAGAAGGTAGCAGGAAGGAGATACCTCCAACAACATTGCCAAGGCATGATTGAGACGGCAGAGACAAAACGAGCTGCTCGTCTCAGGGAAGCTATACGCAGGGCATCGGTGTGTTATCTTGGTAGTGACGATGAGGACGACAGTGATATAGATAGTCAGGCTGACGAGGAAGAGATGGTGATTGATAATTCCACTGCTGAAGGATGGCCGGTAAAGTCGGACTACCCACCCTCCAGAGGTAATTGGCCGGTAGTTCCCGACCCCAGGATTCCCGCTGATTGGGAAGAGAGAGGTGATGGTTACTTCCATCCTGCTCATGGTCCTATTCATCATTCATACATTCTACACTTCCTGGCTCAACTTGAACTTGAAAAGGTGAGCTTGTTTGATCTGTTCATGTACCTATGTTCTTGAACTTGACATCAATGGCTAAGACTACTCTTCACTTTCTACACATACTTACCAACTTATACAGAATGCACCTCCTTCTCTACAAGTTGATCTGCCATACCTAACTAAATAAATCTTTATCTTGTTCATTGGTAGAATCGGGTGATATTGTTTTGACTTCTCCATTAGATAGTGCTATCTCCAATTGTGTAACACGCTGGTAATGTCATATCAGTAGACAGATGATGTATAGGGATGGAAGGAATAAAAGGGAAGAAGTAGTTATTAGCATCATTCTTAAAGAATGTGCATATCTTATGTGCATATCATATGTCTATTCTGAAACAATATCATATATTGCTAAAAACTTACCTGACCCAACATCCCCAACCGTTTACCAAAGTAACCACTAATACCAGAGTTCAATACATAACCACAGACTCCGACAGTATCTCCAGTACCAATTGGCAATGCACACTTTTCCTCTTTGCAAGTCTCTGCTAAGTTTCTCAATAGCACGCCTCCACCTACTGTCACCTGCTTGGTTTGTTTATTCACTGATATTGATGACATTTCTTTCATATCTAAAATGATGACTTCTTCTTTACTACTATCATTATGGATTGGCCAAGTAGCGACATTAGACGACGAATGTCCTCCGCATACCACTGCAATTTTGGCATGTACTTGATTCTCTGTTAAAAGTTCCGATATCTCATTTGAGGACTTTGGATATATTATTGATGTTGATGATGATTGTTTGTTGATATTATTCTGATCTTTTGCAATTCGTAGTAACTCCTCTTTGTTGCCACTTACTGACCATGTTCTATCGTAGAACCAAGTTGTTTTTGACATTCTTATATAAAAATTAAAGATATGTATGGTTGTATTGTATGATCTTTGTTTGTTTAAACTTTACTTTGTGAGCAGCAACTCAATGTGAATGTATCAACTTATTATGAAATAAACTGTGAGCGCACAAGATAATATGTTGGTCTCAGTATGCATTAATGATATATCTTGCCCCTTCTCTAATCTTGTCTTATCTTGTACTGTCCGACTGTCCGATGATTTGCAAATCTTGGAGGATACCGATTAAGATAGCATTAAAAAAATGCATGATGCTCCTGCAATACCTCGGCCGTAGATGACAAATGAGGAGGAGAAGGAGCCTAATTGCTAACAACTTGATTGTTGTAGATGATGATAGATGCTCTCACTTATGCATCCTCTCATAAATTACATCTTCTACTCAGGATACCAATTGAAGGATACCGAGAAGAACATTCTCATGCACAGTTTTATTATGTGAGTAGACTAAACTTTAGCTGATATGAAGTACACAATTGAACATACATCTCATATAATACTCTATATTACTTTAAAACTAACATACATTTCATACATAGACTTCACTTTGTGGTAAATCATGACCTCTTAAGCTTGTGCCTTCATTTGACCACATCTAAACAGTGTGGAGTCGTCCTCCTCTACTTTCTCCATACACATCAGTAGCAACACGGCAACTCTAGACACATTAAGCTCGTGTCTTTATACAACTAAACTAAACAGTGGAACTATATGGGTACCTGTCCGATCCTTCTGTTACTAATCCATGCTGAAGATACTTTGCAAAGACTTGTACGGCATTCAACAAGCCCTCATCCTCTCCTTCTTCTATCTCCTCAATCTCATCACTAACGTCTGTTTCATCTAAACTACTATCATATGATATTGTATCATCAGTGTGTACTAACTCTAATAGAGAATCAAGCGTTTTGCCATTCTGTATAGAACTATCTTGCATTTGATTCTTTTCTCGTCGAAGCATATTCATCCTCGATACAACGGCGTGATACGAATACTCATCCATTGTATCTCTATAATCACCGCTTAAGGACTGTAGAAGTGACTCTGTTTTGTCTATATCATTGTATATTGTCTTTTGTATAATGGAACTTTGGATATCATAATGTAATGCCGATTCTAATGTGTTCTTGTTGCTTGTTGGGACGATCTCATCGGCTGCCTTGCTCTTCACGATTTCATTAGCTGTTTCATCATCTAGTTTGCATGTGAATATGGAAGGCAAGACGATACAGGCACTGTCATCAACAACGTTGTTATCAACGCCATTTGATGTGTTATTCTTCGGCGCTACAAATGAAGCATTATCATCATCGGCACCGAGTAAATGCATCGTCATCTCTTCTCTCTTCTTATCACTACCAGTATCCAATTTGTCTGATGTGCATAATAACGTCGAGGTCGGTGGAGAAGGTACATGCTGTTGTATGTTGGATAGGACAACTTTTCTCTGTCGAGTTGTGTATTAATTGTTGCAAATTTGCCAATGATGATATCATATGTTCTCTCATTTTCTCGGCCGAGTGTGTAGCGCTATTAGTATCTACCTTGGAACTTGATGTAACATTATCATCTCCTTTCACTTTAGATGATATGGTACTATCTTCTTCGACAGTTACAATGGAGGTAGTACTAGCGGTATCGTCAGCACTGTAATCATCATCACTATCTCCTCCCAACTCAAGCGGCTTATCCCATTGAACGACTTTCGTGTCGATGTTATAGTAGTAGACTCTATAAGAGTTCTTATCCAAGTATGATCTCCACTTGTTAGTATTATCGTTGCTATTACTTGTGGTCTTCTTCTTGCGTGTAGTCTTCTCTACTGTCGTCGTCGATAGATCTTTACGACGACGATACCATTGTTTCAAATCCATGTTTGTTTTTGATTAGATCGTTTATCATTCGATTCTATTACTTTGATACATCATGATATTAGCTCCTCATTACATTCTTCTGAATATCGATTAGGCTCAATCACTTCGAGCCCTGGTTCTCACAAGAGGAGAGGTCGAAAGGGGCTGAGCATTCGATGGAGTCTCATCTTTTAGCGATAGAACGTCTAAAAGTCTAAACCGATTAGATAGGATTAGAGGATTAGGCATATAGTGATAGTACCATTAGTATTAGAAGATATGTTATAACCATATTATGTAGTCTAGAAGTCAGCCCTAACAAATATCAGCCCATCTGGGGGCGCTGCTCTTGATCGGAGCTTACGATCTTTACTTGCTAATATCTTGAGTAATGCTTCATCATTGCCACCACTACCATCCTCTCTATATGACTCTCGTAATGTCGTGGCGACTAATATACGTACCATTCGTCTTAAGAATCTATTCCCTATCATTTCAAAACATATTGCCCGTCTTATCTGTCCATTATTAATATCATTCCATTCAACTATTCCCGCTCTGGCATGATACAATGTACACAGCGTTGTTTGTGTCTTGACCTTGCCATGAGACATGGCATAGTAGTCAAGCTCTTTACCTTCTAGTGATTGCAACATTCTATTCAACTTTGGTACAAGAATTGGTGATATCCTTGGTCTGTTTGATTCTATACCAACTCCATCATCGTCATCCAAGTCTATAAGATATGCATACGATCGACTTGTCGCTCCAAAAGATGGATGAAAGTCGTTTCCAACTCTTTCTGCATTCATTATTCGTAGACCCAGACCACTCTGTTCCATTTGTTTGTTGACAAGTTCTGAAACATACCGTTCTATATCATGTATCTCTTTATATGTTCGTACTCTACACACTTGTCCAATGGCTGAAACTCCTTTATCAGTACGACCTGCTACCTTTATTTCAATTGGTTTATTATTATTCTTTTGCTGCTTCTTCTGATGAAATTGACTATATCTTTTATCGATCATCTTCTGTTGCTTATCATCGTCATTATCTCTCAGTACTGGGTGTAATATGTCAACTAATGTACCTTGCACAGATGGTAGTAGATGCCCTAAAGCATTATTAGATACAATTGTCTCATTCATATCCTTTCTTTTGTACAACTCATGTCGTTGGTCTTCCCAACCAACGAAATCTAGGCCACGATATGCTACAGTTAGCTTTAAGTTGGTTCTTCTATTCTTCTTTGATGTTCGTTTTCTAACTGGTTGTAGAGGGGTAGATGACGATAACAATATAGATCCATTGTTGTTGAGCTCATGTATAGTATACGTCGATGATGTACCATATAACACTGCAAACATATCCGACCATTGGTTAGAAGTAGAAGACTCATCAACATCAACAACATCCGAAGGAACTCGACGGAGTAGCGGCCTACTGTTAGTATCTACACCTCCTGATATAAAGTTCTCTACTACAAATGATGCCGTATCAAATATAGATGAATACTGTTGTTCACCATTGCATTTATCTTCTTTACTAGATCGCTCAATCAATACATCATCAAGCCAATCATCTGCGGCATCTCTTTGCATGTGCCAAGTTGGGGTATCCTTTGATGATTCAATACTACTCTGTTGAGATGTGGATATAACTGTATGTATACTTTTATATGAGACATTGATATTTCTACTTATATGTACATTATGTGGCGTTATTATCCTCTGCCGATATAGTTCATGTTGATGATTATGTGATGGCAAATTGCAAGGATGGAGAAATGCTAATCTTTTTGCACATAACTTATGTATCATGACCAGAAGTAGATGAATCTTTGCAAATAATGAACAACTCATTTGCATCTTCTTCCTACACATGCATCAAACAGAGGAATTGTTGAATACTAAATAATATACCTCCTTTTCTATCTGTGCTGCCATCATATAGATAATTTTTAGCGATTTATTCCTATCAGTAAGTACCAATCTTTCCTCAATTTGTTTGGCTACTATTGCAAAACATACCATATAATGAGCGCTGATACTACAAAGAAGCGTAAAACTGATAGAGGTGATAGTCAGGGTGATAACGATGTCAAAATATCTGAGGGTGGAAGAACAATGGCTGCAGTATTAGCAAAAATAAATGATTTGGAAAGTCGGTATACCTCTTTGCAAAATGAAATGAATGGTATGAAAGATAAGTGTACATACCTCGAGAATAGATGTGATTCATTGCAAAGATCAGTACAGATACTGAGTAAGGAAAGTAAATGGGAGTGGTCTGTACCGCCTATTCCATTGAGCTATTGGCTCGACCAAGGATTTGATGAGTATTATATCGATCAGATAAATGTCTTTTTGAACTACATCAAGGAGTATACATGTCAATTGAGAAGCGGAAAAGCAGACTATATTCACCTAAGTTTCGGTGATGAGAGTGATGATACGTTACTACAACATGATGATATCCTACTACCACACTGGAGAGAACTAGCCAATGCACTTCAATTGTATAATAATCCCAGCTCCCTGAATAGATTTTCGGTATACAATATTCAGCTAACATCCTCAGTGATTGATATGTTATCACCAGCCTTGTATGGAAATAAGATCGAAAAACTTATCTTGAACAACAATGATTTTGTCCACATTAGTGAGGGTATCAAGTTTGCAGTTGATATAATGGACGCCAATCCAAATATGAAAAACTTTTCTTGGGACTATAATCAGCTTGAGAGTATAGAAAATGCTCACTTAGTGCTTGATGCCGTTATTAACCATCCTTCAGTTCATCGTATCCGCCTTGAGAGTTGTCTCGGTGGAACTGGTTATGAAGCACTGCGTTATCTCGTGGCGAGTGGTAAAAGCTTTGAACTTATAGACTTCGATAAGAATGATATTCAAACTCAAGGTGGAACTGCAATACCAGACTACATTGCTAGCAATCCACCGCTCGAGATGTTGTACTTGTCAGGGAATAAACTCAATGACGATGATGTTATATTGATTGCCCGATCATTACAGGAAAACTCTAATCTATTGGAACTTACTCTTGAATATAATAACTTGACAGATACTGGTGCTGGGGCATTATCAAAAGCTGTCTATGACCCATCAAGTCTAAACTCTATATCGGATTGCAATCATACATGTATCACCAATATTAATGGTTATGTCCCTATTGGACTTATCGATGATGATGACGGGAAGGTAATTTCCTCACCAATTGAAAGGAGGGGAGCAAAGATCTATCGTCTATTATCCGAGAGGAATGAGGATGAGGACAATGTACAACATTTGAATTTAGAGTTCAATAACGAGGATGAGAAGAAGGACAACTCACTGAAACTAGTCCCTAAAGTATTGGAGTGTGTGCAGAAGTATCATAGTTGTACTACGACTTCCCAGGGATATGAGCACCCACTCTCTATAATGTATGAAATTATGCGAGGCTGGAAGATGCCAGAACTTTACGAAAGTAGGGCGGTGATAAAGACCGTAGATATGGCTACTAAGTAGTTATGTACACATTTAATCCTGTTAGCACTAGATTAATAGTTACTAGCTACACTTATCCCCCGGCAATAAGATAATGAATTATGTGTACCCCCAAAACAAATAATAACAACCAAACATAGTACCGGATACCCTCATTGGCCCCAAATATATCCATAACCAATACACCCCAATCTCACAAATACACGTACACACACTACTTCTTACTACTCTTCTTAGCCTTCTTCTCCTTATCACCACTTGAACTCTTCTTACTCTTCTCCTTATCTCCGCTACTACTCTTCTTAGCCTTACTACTTGAGGATGTCTTATCCTTACTACTGCTACTCGTCTTATCCTTACTACTACTAGATGTCTTATCCTTAGACGAGGATGATTTCTTGTCTTTCAAATCTTTACTTGACTTTTCTTTGGTGGATGATTTACGTAATTTAGATGAGGAGCGTTTGCTTGGTTTACGTTCATCGGATGATGGCTTGTCAACTGGTGTGGATGGTGGTGGTGGGGGTTCCTCGTCCTGCGGTGGTAGTGGTACCTCTTCCTCCTCCATACCGCCGCCCCCATTAAGTGGCAACGTCCCTCCAGCACCTCCACCACCGCTAATCTTGATATTCTCCAATTCATCCTGTAATACCTTCATAGTATCACTAACTTGAGCCAACGTCGTATCATTATTCATCTTACCATCGTGTAATTCACCAATAGTACCTTTCAACACTTCCAATTCTTGTTCTAACGTATTAGTCTTTTCTTTTAATTCTGTAATACCCATATTATCTTCATCATTTTCAGATTTTAAACTTTCAATTGCCTCATTGGCTGTTGTTAATTGATTACGTAGTTCCTCGTTCTCAGTTTTAACATCCTCTAATTCAGTTTTGAGTTGTTCGATATCTGTTGTGGATGTTGTTTGTAGTTCCTCGAGTTGTGTTTGTATTGTTGTTAATGTTTCTTTAACTTCGGTTAATCCATCTAATGCTTGATCTGATATACGTATTGATTCATCTATAGAGTTTTTGGGGGTGGTATGTGTATAATGGCGGATTTAGTACATATCATGTGCACACCTCAAACAACAACACACACAAACAACTACACTTACCAATTTCATGCTTCATCTTCTCTCGTTCATTCTCTTCCGATGCCTTACTTGATATATCATCCTGCGACTTTTTCTTACTTAATTTGCCAAATCCACCACGCATTGATGAACCGAACTTACCAAATCTTTTAGATTTTGGTTTCTCAACTTTATCGCCTGCAATAATGTGTGTGTAGAGGTTACTCGCTTATTAGCCATACCAAAACACATATATCAATGCCAAAACACATAAATCCAAATATAAAACTTACCAAGCGTATCAACACTATCATCATCCTCACCATTATCAATATCATCAACATCTAAACTCCCGTCATCCTCTGCCCCCTCTCCTTTATTCTTCTTCTTCTTACCAAAACCAAACTTCTTCTTCTTCTTTTTACCACCCTTGTCATCACCACCTCCATCGTCTGCGTCTTCATCAGCACTCTCTTCACTTGCAACATCATCCATCTCTGGACCAACTCCACCCTTCTTCTTTTTGTTTTTGCTACTACCCAATGAGCCCTTCTTTTTTAATAATCCACCCTTCTTCTTCTTACCACCACCACTACTACCAACTGAGTCCTTTTTATTTAATGATGCACTACCAGCTGTGCCTACTGATTTTTTCGATGCATCTAATGATTGTTCCTTCTCGGATGGTGCCTCACTTGATTCATCGGATGATACAGACTCGGAATCAGAGTCAGAATCGGAATAGTCGCTGGAGTCGGATTCGTCTGAGGAGCTCATTGTTGTATTTTTTGTTTAGTATTGCAATTAGTATTATAGTTATTATGGATGTAGGGTGTAGGAGGGTAGTATGTATTTGTAATGAGAGTTTGACAATATTGTGTCACTTTGTGTTGTATTTCAATATGATACTTTTTGTAGGGTATTTGATAGGCCGGATGAAACAACGGAGGTATAAATCTTCTAACGTTCACTAAGTATGCTATGGATATCAAGGGGGTATGGCTAGGTGGTGTTTGATGCCGCCGCTAGCTGTTCGATAATTCGTAGGCTACTACCTATGAGAGGTTTGTGAGGCTCAACTTCATTTTCACTGCGAAGGTGACTTCTCTATTTGCTTACATGTGGAATGTGCGTAATACAATTGTTTGTACAAGCTATCTAAGTACCCATAGTATTATCGGCGTAGATCTATTGAGCATCAAAGGATCATCAATGAGTTCTCCAGATAGTACAAAGAAGCGTAGGGTAGCTACGGGCAACAACAGTGGCGGTGGTGTTGATAATAATGGCTTAGACGACGATGGAATAACAATGTCTACAATTTTAGCAAAATTGAACGATATGCAAAATGAAATGAATGGTATGAGAAGTAGACTATCTCGTATGGATGAGTTGGAGAAGAAGTATCACCGTCAAGAAGATAAGTGTACTGCATTAGAGACAAAGTGCAATACGTTAGAAAAGAAGTGTACGCATCTTGACGCAAGATGTGAATCATTACAAAGATCTGTGCAAATTTTGGGTCAAGAGAGTACATGGGAATATTCTGCACCTCCTGTTCCATTAAGTCATTGGCGTGGTTTACCCGAGAATCATATTGACCAAATGCAAAAATTGTTGACCGATATCTATGAGTATACTTCTGATTTGAGAGGTGATGAGCAGTTAGGCAACATTTGTTTAGGACGGCCCTACAGCGATATCCTTTTGCAACATGACGATATACTCCTGCCACACTGGAGAGAATTAGCTAATGCACTGCAGCTATACAATATGGATCGGCGCAGTTTACGAATTGCCAATTTACAACTAACATCCTCAGTTATGAATTTATTGGCATCAGCCTTGAAAGGGAAAGCGATCAATGGTCTAACCTTAGACAATAATGAATTTGAGGATATACATATAGTTATTGAGTCTATCAATAAAATGGGAGAATTGGAATCATTCGAATTGATAAACAATCAAATTATAGACACAAAAGAAGCTAGCGATTTGGTTGGAGCTATAATTAATCATTCTTCAATTGGAGATGTTCGTCTTGAGAATTGTCTAGGGGATGGGATTAGTAGTAGTTACGAAGTATTATGTCCACTCTTTGCAAGTGATACAAGATGGGATCAACTTGACTTAGAAGGTAACAACATTCAGACAGAGGGTGACACTGCAATACCAGACTACATTGCTAGCAATCCTCCGCTTAAATCTCTTTTCTTGGCAGGCAATAAGCTGAATGATGATGATGCTATATTAATTGCCCAATCATTGAAGCAAAATAACAATTTAATACAACTTCGTCTTGATGGAAACAATTTCACTAGTATTGGTCGGGATGCACTATCCAAAGCTATCTACGATCCGACAAGTCTCAACTCTATGTCAGATTGCAATCACACATGCCAGCTCGAGCTTGATGGACATATGAGGAATGATGGTGCCGAGAAACCACAAATTAAACGAAGTACGAAGATCTATCAACTATTATTTGAAAGGAATAAGGAGGGAAGCAATGTGCAGCACTTGAATGCAGAATTTGAGGACGAGGAAGAGGACTCATTGAAACTAGTCCCCAAAGTATTGGAACGTGTTCACCTCAATTATGATTCTATGATTCAGAATGCCGAAGACGACGACTCTGACTCTGAAGAAGAAATCAATTCCAGTCCCTCATACCCACTATCAATCATATATGAGGTGTTACGTGGTTGGAAGATGCCCGAGCTATACGAAAAGCGGAGTTAGTAAATAATGACACATGATGTGTCTTTTTTTGATAATTTAATTTACCGATCAGGTTATATAGTTCTAAACTTATAAACTACTATCTAAACTATCTAAACTACTTTACCAATTTATCTATAATGTATGAGGTGTTACGTGGTTGGAAGATGCCAGAGCTATTCGAAAAGCGGAGTTAATATAATATTGGACACATGATGTGTCCTTTTTGTAAAGTAGTCGGTTATAGTTTCTAAACTTATACAACCCACTATAGTAAGATTATATAGTATGAACTACTTACTAATATCCCCATACCAAATTTATGTCGTTCTAATCTGTCTAGGCTTGGCAACCTTCCTCCCCTCCTTAACCTTAGTAACAGGACAAACCATCTCCTTCCAAGATATAGGTTGCATTACACAGCCACTACTTTCACATATAGCCTGAATAACACCCAACTCCGCCTCGGCAGTTGTTAGTATATACTCCCTTTCACCATTGGCATGTATCCGTGCTAATATAACATCTCCGGGATGGATACATTCTTCAATACGTACTTCTAGTGAACTATTTGGTCTAATTTCATTCTGACGTAGTATGCCCGAGAATGGTTCGTGCAGTGGTATAATTGATGGTTGATTTGTAGTTGTTGATGTATTGGTGGTGTTGTGCTGATTGTTATCACCGTCTTCTGGGACTATTGCAACTATATCGATCGAGGCTTGTGTAGGACGCATCACTCGAGTAACTCTTCCAACAATTAACATTCCCACCTCAGGACATATCGATATCGATGAGTTGTTCATGTAGGACGATTGATTGAGTGGAGATGATATCGACTTTTCTGATTGTACACTGATAATCCATGTATCTCCGTCATCCTCCATATCATCATTATCAACTACTTGATGTTTGGTTACACATAACTTTCCAAGAAGTGATGCATAGACATGTCCTTGACGAAGATATGTTCCCTTGCCGGCTATTAAAGTTGTTTTGTTGCGTGCAGCGAGACCAAGACGATCCCCCGGCGTTACCGTAGCGCCAATCTCGTGCCGTAGAGTTGGTAGCTGTGTAGTAGTAGTGGCCGCCTCTAAGTTTGAGTAGGTAAACACAAAGTGTGGGTTGGTACTGGATTCCCCCAAGACAAAACTAAGTCAACGGTTGTTCTTGACTTGACAAACGGTCCATATTGGGTGAGATCATCTCTACAATTCAGCATGTTTCATCATATAACTTGAGCTCATAAATTAGAAGAGCTGCTCGTCCATACTACATTTACTAGATCAACGACCATGTACTTCGTTACTAAAGCTGCCGCTCTCCTCGTCCTCATGATGGCCACCACCTCGGGTAAGTCGTGTATCCAGTCATTGTTTGTTTGCAACACTATTCACATCATGTGTGTCTTGTTTAGTTCATTGCAATGATGATGATAATGATAATATCCATACTCATATTATATATCCTTCTCACCTCTCATCTTGCCTTACCTTTTCAATAGTCGACAAGTCCCCCACTCTCCGTGGCATTGCACAAGATGTCCGAGGAGTGGAAGGATCAGAAGGATCTCCTTGCTGCCTACGCCGACGTATTGGATAATTACATGTACCCCGAGGACTCTCATGAAGATTATGATTTTGAAGAGAGGGGGAACAAGGACAATTGCTCTCCCCGTGATCCCAATCTTTGCCGTAATAAGGATACAGAAGCGGACTGTAATGAGGCGGGTGTGTATGGTGCATTGATAGTCCAACCAATTGGCAAGGGAGATGCATGGGCGAAGCTGCTGCGTCTAGGGGATGTGGGTATAGGGAGGGAGGTGTGGCAATTAACCATGAGGATGATGAAGAAGATCTTGAAAACTACAATGACTATGGATGCTCTAACAAAGATCAGTCCTACTGTCGAAGTCTTCCACAGTTTGGTGGCGTGATGGGAGAGGAAATGATAACGGTTTCTGTAGCCCTCGAAAGTGTTGTAACCGTGGTGGATATAGTGATATCTCTTGCATTGAAGAATGTGAGAGGCATCAATTGTGCTAATCAAGTGGATATTTCCTCTCAAATAATGTGTTTGGCTTCTATGTGCAAATGAACTGATCATTGTTACCAACCGATATGTTGTGTAGATGATAATAACAAAAGTCAGTCTTAATCTCTATTGGTACCATCCTAGTATCACTGGAATTTAGGACGTCCTCTTTTCAGTTTGACAGGTACAGCCTCCAACATGATTTCTCCTCTATTCTCAACCGCTTCTATCTTGTCTTCTTCTTGTAACTTATCATCAATTGCCCATTCGTTGTCATCATCATCATACAAATCTTCATTGTCATCATCTAGGTCAACTTCATCCCATGCTGTTTCGTAAATATCATAGTCAAACTGGAAGATGCATGTTATCATGGTTTATGATGATGATGATGATGAGAGAGGAGATAGTAACTTTTGTTAGTGTATATGTGTTTGCAAAAGCATATGATAGTCGATACGGTCTACTTACAAGAAGCTCCTCGCCCTTCTTAATGTCTCTCAGAGCATACATTTTAGATGTATATTCATTTGGCGGATTGACATTCTGTTCATTCAAATCACTACCATTCATTAAGATTGATATGTTAATTGCCGAGAATAGTTTAAATGGACCATTCTTAGATGTTTGGGCAGTCCAACTCCAATCTATTAAATCACATGCCATATCTCTTGGTAGATTATATACTAATCGTAACCATTGTTCTTTGGAGGTGAACAGATAATCACTTTTGGTACCCTGTTGCATATGGAAGAGAAGAGGCTAGAGGTGAGATGTGCATATCATGTGTGCATATCATGTGTACATATGTCATATGTTCATACTCGTATATCCACACAACTCACATCATGAACAAGCTCGCCACGTTTTATATATCTCGAAGCAAATAATCCACGACCTCTACTTCCACTTGCCGCACGATAAGGCTGGGGATTGCCCAACCCATCAAAGTTATACCCATCAACAGGTGAAACTGACTCATCAAATTCTATATCATCAATATACTTTCTATATGCATCTTTTAATTCATTCCAATAGTCAATTGTTGGTAATGGTTTATTTAGTTTGTGTGCATGTTCCTTACATTGGAAGTAATGTCTTGTTTTGTAAAAACCGTACGTTTGCCAATTTAATGGTTTATTGGAGGGTGATATTAATTGCAATTGTTTGGCACGTCGTTCTTTCATTTTAAGTAAATGTTTTAATACTTCATCTTTTAATGCAAGTTGTTCTTCCTTTGGTGTTTCTTTATAACTTGGATGCTTCTTTTGCAATGTATCAAGAGTGTTAGATATAATATCCGAGACTTCTCGGGTGCCATCTTGTATAAACAACTTATCTAGAGTTTCATTATCTACAATATCATCATGCTCTTTATTATCGTTGTTGTCTATACCATCTTGTTGTTTACTCTCTATACCAATTGAAGTGGATTCATCTGGGGTTTCTTTATTAACTACATTATGTTGTTTATTATTGTTGTCTACACCACCACTTGCTGTTGTTGACAAAGTGGGCCTATCTTCTAAATGATGCTTCAAAGCTAATTGATGATTGTACGATGGAGAAGGATGAGCTAATTGGAACATCCATACCGCCGAATAGAAACTAAATATTGTTAGTAGTAGCAGGAATGTATTTAGTCTATCTAATGATAGTACCTTTCTGCTATTGTTTGTTGGTGATCTCATCGTTGTGCCCATGTTGTTTTATTGTATAAATATAGAATATTGTTCGTCACACTTTCTCTATGCAAAGTAGATAGTTTTGTCGACTAATCTACAAATCAAATCTATTGCACATTGTCTCCACTACAAATGATAGCCTATCTTGGTATTGAAATAAAGCCTATCTTGGTTTGTCAACAGTACATGTATTGCCCCGCTGCCCAACAAACAACAACAATAAAAAGTTACACAAATGAGATACATCTTGTTGAGAAGTAAAATGAGATGTAAGAAAAAGTCACATGTCGTACCAGTCTCTTTGCTAGCAGTGTGCCTACTACAGATACTGAATATAGAAGAGACCAAGACGAGGGAAGACTTCGTTAGTTGTTCTCTTTACTATTTAATAGCGTTTATGCTACCCCCGTCGCTATCAGAGCAGAAGATGCCGATGTCTATGTAACTGTAACAACAACGAGGACGAGTCGATCGACTCTCTCCTCTCTGACTCTGATCTGTCTCTCTCTCTCTCCACTCCATTGCTTGCACTTGCAACACATAGATGGCTACCATGTGACTGATTTCAATAAGCTCTTTTTTGGTATTCTAGTTGTACCTTCCTCAGCTGATCCATCGGTTGTCTTTTGCTTCTTCTTCTTCTTCTTTTTCATTCTAGACGGATCTTCCTTCCTCTCAAGGAACTGCGTCATGAACATATCATTCATCCGATCACAATGAGCAGCCCACTTCTCACTATTTTCAAATTCAGCAATCTTTCCTATAAGTAGTAGAAGTTCAGTGATAATATCAAGGATAAGATATTAGATGTGAGGCATAAGATTTTATACACAAAGCAAAGCTTGAGAGACTACTCACTCTTGATTTCTTTTAGCTTCTCTCCTACTTCATGGTCTTGATCGATGCTTTTGAACTCCTCTCGCTTCTGTTGAAGTCGATCGTATTTGTAACATCCAGTTCTCATGGTTGTATGTCTATTGAACTAGCGTCGGCACCTAAGAGATAGGAGAGAATTGAGGATTGCAATCGCTTCGCATTCCTCTGGGAAACCTCTCTCGTTTAAGCAGGTCTCAACTAACCGCAGTGCCTCCCTAGTATACAA
>Ga0214480_100221_pt1 | contig 28206 bp, 19 predicted proteins | sample M1_20Mar14CPVII9_3_FD_165042 | JGI IMG/M metagenome (GOLD analysis project Ga0214480, IMG submission 165042) | Marine eukaryotic communities from Monterey Bay, California, United States - M1_20Mar14CPVII9sort6BwellE17 | ecosystem: Environmental > Aquatic > Marine > Unclassified | place: USA... | reverse complement strand
TAATTGGGGGGAATACGAGGGGGATAATGCGGCAAACGTACAACAACAAATCCAATCTACGAAGCAAAGCATACGAATGCACATTATTAAGGGACGACTAGTGGGTAGGTTTAGACGACAGTTTGTTTCAATATCAACAACCATGTATTTTACATTACCTGGGATCTTTCTATCCGGTACGACATCCCATTTATTACCATCACGCAGCCACTTCTCACGTTTCTTAACGGCTGTGTTTATATTCCTCTGGGTTTGGATCCGAACAAATGAACGTGATAACCTGGTTGCACTGAACGGGAGTTTATACGGCAACAATGTGTCAGCAACTTTTCCCTCACCGTCAACTAGATTTTGTTCGTCATCATCACCGCTTGGGGGTTGAGTAATCAATTTACCTTTCTCCAAAGGGTCTTCATTCAAATCAACAACAGCATCTGATGTCTTATTCAAATTGATGTAATCACCTACAAAGATGATATCACCATCCAGTCCCTCACCGTCAACTAGATTTTGTTCGTCATCATCACCGCTTGGGGGTTGAGTAATCAATTTACCTTTCTCCAAAGGGTCTTCATTCAAATCAACAACAGCATCTGATGTCTTATTCAAATTGATGTAATCACCTACAAAGATGATATCACCATCCAGTGATTTGTTAGGGTTAGGTGAAAGGGAATTTTCTGGAGAACTCATGTTGTTTGCTTTGCAATCAATAACAACACACCTCTACACACTATATTGTCGCTTGCTTTGCCTTTGCAATTAATATGATGCACTAGGTAATTGTGGTCTCAAAATAATAGATGATTCAAAGTGATATACCTTGTTGTTGACCTTTGCAAATTATGTATGACGAAGAGCGAGCATTGTATTATTATTATTGATACATGCTAGGGCTGATAACGGTAGGGCTGATCACATGTAGGGCTCTTCAATTGCGGTAACAGCCAGTTGCTTATGTTATTACAAAAGGCTGTATATCATCTTGATGAGCCCGAAGACCACCCAACGGTTGTTATTATTATTATTTTAATTTTATTGTCATAACGGTAGGGCTGATCACATGTAGGGCTCTTCAATTGCGGTAACAGCCAGTTGTTATGTTATTACAAAAGGCTGTATATCATCTCGAACAGCCCTGATGAGCCCCACCCAACGCCATATATGAAGAGAGAGCATTGTTATTAATACCATATTTGATAGATATATCATGGTACAAGGGCTGATCACAAGTCGTAAGGAGCCCTTTTTTGTGGCGGTATCTTCTAGTCCCTTACTACTACAGGATCATACGATAGCTCTTTCCTTACACTCTGACTACTGACTACACACTTATGTTGTGTAATCTATTGAACTACATCTATCAATAGAGGGTAATACAACAAGTACACAATGAAGGTTTGTCCGATTTGTAACCTTCGTCTACCAATACTTGTTACAGGGTATAGATATATGGCATGCTGTGGAAAGATGATATGTAGTGGATGCATTAACGGAATCGTTAATAAAGATATGAAGTGTGCCTGCTGCAAAGCTCTACCACCCATGTCAAGGGAAGAAGTGGTAGAAAAGTTGAAGAAGCTAGCAGAGGCTAATGACGCCGATGCAATCTTCCAATTAGGAATGTGCTATGACAGAGGGGACAGTGGATTTCCACAAGATAATACAAAGGCATTGGAACTTTTGCGTAAAGCAGCAAAACTTGAGTGCGCCAAAGCATACACCAACATTGGTATCGCTTATCGAGACGGTAAAGGCGTAGAAGTTGACGAGGAAAAGGAAGCTTTTCATTATATATGCGGGGGGTATATTAATCATGAAAATGAAGATTCAGATGTAAATGCACTATACAATCTAGCAAAGGTCAACTTAGACTTGGGCGATTTAGATAGAGCGGTCTTTCTCTACATGTCTGCATCGAAGGGTGGAAAAAACGAGGCTTTGGATGTGATTAGAGAGTTGTACTCAGGTGGGTATGCAACAAACGGACAGTATATGTTAGCATTGAAATTCTATCAAGAATACTTGGATGAGATTAAAAGCGACCAGAGGGACAAAGCAGCTGCACTCAGTGATGTATTTCGGTACTACTAGTGTAATTGGCTGAAGTAGTACTCTATTCATTCTTAAATGACCACGAAGGAGAAGGAGGGTAAACTGACATTTACTTTGTTTCCAAAGACTAAACTAGCTATCCCGAGTCTACTCTATACATCCATATTATCTTCCATCTTCCGCTTTTTATCACGCCCAACTTTGGATGAATGTGTAAACATCAATGGCATAGACCGAGCAAACTGGTATATTGCTGATAACTTCTTTGTCTCAACTGACTTCCCCCGTTCAACTGCTTGACCAGCAAAGCCAAATCTTTCTTCGTCGGAATCTTCATCTTCACAATCTGTCAGCTCTTCATATGAACTGACTTCAGCTACAGCCTCACTAGCCCTCTCAAACCAAGCAACTACATAAGGTAATGCCTTCAACGTTAATTCTTTTTCTGAATCCCAACCATAAAGTGGTTCCATATCAATGGCTTGGAAATGTAATATCTTCTTCATTGCAACATGCTTTTTGTTTGTAGTCCCACCGTTCATTGTTAATAAGAATTCAATCTCTTGTTCTGGATCCCAGCCTAGAGTCAATTTTCCAAGTGTATGATTCGATGCATGAATTTTGTTGATGTTTGATGTATCGCATAGTAATCTTGAAATGGTGTCCTCTACTGGACTAATTGCATCCCCAAGCAGGTTGAGCTCTCTCAACTTTGTATTATTGACCAGGCTATTAAACAAGACTTCCACCCCCTTATTGCTGATAATATTGTTGTTGAGATTGAGAGTATGTAGATTGCAATGTTGGTCTCTGAGTAATGTAGCAATTGTATCACACCCGGCATTATTGATTTGATTGTGAGATAAATCTAGACTTTCTAGAGATGCATGTCCCCGCACTGCTTTAACTATGGGCAGCAGTTGATTATCTCTAAGACCGCAACGGTGCAAACTAATTTCTCGAAGATTTGTGCAATAACTTCTTACAGCATCGGAAATAATGATATTATGATCATAAATACCAGAATCGTCGATATAGACTAGGCGAGTCAAATTTTTCTTTTGTTTGTATACCTCCAATATAGAACGCCGTACTTCGTCGATGGATTTTAGTTGCAAATCATCAATAGACGAATTTCGTATAAGGCCATCAAAGAAATCTTGCTCTCTTACTGATAATGCCCCGCGGTGCTGAACTTTCAAAGTTTTAAGATATGTATTGCGTCCGATACATTCACCAAGTAAAGAATAATCACCCCCGCGATATGAATGGAAAGATCCGTATTTATCCGTTTCTCCTCTTAATATTAAAGTTGTCAAGTTAGAATCATTCTGTCCCACTTTAAGCAGCGTCTCTTGACTACGGCTGTTCATAATTAAACTTATTTTAGGTACCGAAGGTGCAACTTGTGGAAAATAAGATGATTAGACATAAAAGCAGCAGAGTCTCCGGGTGCTACCAAATTAAATACCGTTAAAATGTAAGTGAATTGTATAAGTACTATGTAACTATGTAATGTTATCAACTTGCGCAACCATTGCAACACACAAAATATCATTTCAAAGAATTTCAATTGATGTGCATCTTACATACTTACATTTGATAATGCCATGGAATTTTTCAACGAAAAGTCTACGATCTATCAAATGGCTGTGGAGGTGAAGAATAAGTTTGATGACGAAGTCAACATCATGGTCAATGGTCAGCTTCCAATGTTGTTTACACTTTGTTAGGAGAAAGGATAGGAAGAGGGATAGAAATTAGATTTTGATTGGTGGTGGAAATTAATGGTATCCCTCATAGCAAGGAAATATAATGGGAGTCCTTAGTATCTCTGGTTATACGCTATACTATTAAAGGATTGATTGGTATTATGGAGTCCGTGATGAGCCCACCCACAAACAATACTCCAAATATGAACTCTCTGAACATGATCAGCCCCTCACTAATAAGAACGGCATTGTGTACTAATTGACAACCGGCAACAGTTGTTGATGAGCCCGATAGCTAACAAAGATTCATTATACTATTGTCGTGGCTGATGTATCATGATCACTGCTTTATACGGGTAGATATAATATCTCTACAACATCATCACATAAAAAGATTCGTATCGTTATCTATCTAACCATTACCCTTTGCAAAACACATCATTATCATATTATATCTCCCTACACATCAATACACATCAGACGATATCTCTATATTGTGTCTTTTTATATTATTATTATTAATGTCAACCTATTTATTTGATACCGAAGCCGAGGCTACCGATGCCGACGCTGATACCGACGATGAATATTCATTTAACGACATTTCAGAGGACACTTCCTGTGACGATGAAAGTGTACACAGTGATGAGGTAAAGCCTATACCATTACTAGACAAAGATCTGGTCGAACATCCTGAGGATAGTGTAATCAAATATTGTCGTGGGATGAAAGGCTCCTGTAGTACAGCAAGTGATGGATCCCATGACGGTGATCTCTCTGATTCATACGACGGGGATGACGGAGATGGGGAGGATAGTGATTGGGAGGAGGGAGTGGAATTCAATGGAGGGGAAGACAACGATGATAGGAGTGAGAGTGCTGAAAGTTCAAAAGATGACTGGCTTGAGAGGAGGAAGGCAAGGCCATCCTCCGCCAGGAAACGAAGTTTATTCCAGGTATACCTCAAACAAGATTCATCATACGATTCAGCCGAACCTGAATCGATTTCCACCACACCAATGAAAAAAAGGACGAGGATCTACCTAGACGATGACAAAGACGAAGAAGCATAAAGCAGGTCATCGCAGGTTGGAATGAATCCAAAAGCTCTTAAAGTGTGGCATAGCGTCTGTTGCGGTACCCCCCACTGTCATCATATTATGAATGTGTTTGAGTGCTCTGTCCATATTGCATGCATGTTTCTCCACGGTACCTAGATTATTTAACCTTTTAGATGACGATGTACATTCTTCCTTCTTTCTTCTCCATCACTTAACCATATACATTGCCTTCTTGATGGATCGAGGTTGGTTTGCCAATAGCGGCACCTATTACTACTAGGTGCTATATCCTTATCCATCATCATCAGTTCAATATTGGTAGTGAGAGGTTTTGAGGGGGTGGCCCTCATAATCCCCTCTATTATTTTTTTTGGTAATACCTAAATCCGAATAGATAGATCAAAATGTTACAGCTTTTTGGAGCCCCCCCCCGTAACTCACTCTTTTGAATTCCTTTTGGCCCGAAAGGTATCGTATCCTGTTTTGATGATGCGTCATGATATGATTGGCAAAGCAGAAGAGGCAGTGTCTAGTCAATTGTGCTATTTACCTTCTAATAATAAACCAACAACATCGGATTCTGCAACATTATATTGTATAGGAGACACATCGATATTGTTTCACATAACCAATTATCAATTACATACTTTTAAATCTACATATCCAAAAGACACATCACCTTGCATACATCACTATCACTGTAACAACAACAACAACAAACTCAAATACATCTCAACCACATGTAGTATTACTTAATAATTCATTCTTCTTCATTCTCCCATTCGTCATCCGAAATGTCCTCGAACTTTTCGGGAAAAAGGTCTGACAACCATTTATAAGCGGCCATTTCAGTAGGAGTTGATGCGTGGTATCTACCAGAATCTTCTGTTGAAGCTCGAGCACTACCACCTGCCCCAACGCCTCTATGAATACGTCGTCCCTGTCCACCGTAATCGACCATCATGTAGTTGACGAAATCCAAGGCACCATCGAACTCTTCTCCTATCTTCCTTTCCAACGAACATCGTTTTCTACACGCTGTCCATTGAGTGATCATCTTATTGTCCTTCTTATTGTCCTGAACAGGAGGTTTCTCCTTCTTCTGGCGCTTCTGGCGCTTCTTCGTGGATCCGGAAGCGGCATTTCTCTTCCTGCCGCCACTCCTCGTGTTATTCTTCTTTGGTGAGGCGATCTTCTCATCGGGCTTGGCATTGGCAGCAGCAATCTTGGGCTTGGTGGCGGCGGTCTTCTCACCAGGCTCGTTGGCGATCTTTAGGAATTCATCATCCAAAGTATCATGGGCATTTTCAAGCTCTTCTTCGGGCTCTTTCATATCAAGAAGAGGAAGAGAAAGACAACTTCCTCGATGTTCCATTGGCAAAGCTTGCGCATTACTATTGCCGGCGTCGTTCGTTCCTGCAACTGCAGCCACAGATGCCTGACCTTGGGTCACGTCTTGTTGGATTAGCATATCTTGTGGATATCCTTGGTTGAATGGTAACGGTAAAGCTTGTGCATAAACAGCTTCGTTCATCCCTGTAGAATCCAAAACAGAAGTTGGAGATGGACAAGGAGGGGGAATGGCATTGGCATGCAACGCACCTGGGAGGACGTATTGGCCTTGGTGGACTTGTGGCACATTCTGTACATGTCCATTGTTAACAGCAGTCCCCTGGACAACAGGATTTTGACCCGGGATGTGTGGCATACCCTAAACACGATGATCGTACGAAGTGTCGTGTGAGATATGACACAAAAAATGAACATACGATGTGCACAATATGATATACCACACATCATAATGTGTTCATATATATCAAGAGCAATACCAGTATGAACAACAGCACAACAAAGTGACGTACCGGGTATCCATTGTTGACAACAGTCCCCGGAACAACATGATTCTGACCTTGGATCACGCCTTGTGGCACATTCTGTACACGATGTCCATTGTTAACAGCAGTCCCCTGGACAACGAGATTCTGATTTAGGATATGTGGCATACCCTAAACACGATGATCGTACGAAGTGTCGTGTGAGATATGACACAAAAAATGAACATACGATGTGCACAATATGATATACCACACATCATAATGTGTTCATATATATCAAGAGCAATACCAGTATGAACAACAGCACAACAAAGTGACGTACCGGGTATCCATTGTTGACAACAGTCCCCGGAACAACATGATTCTGACCTTGGATCACGTCTTGATGGATTTGTGGCATATCGTTGACGGGGAAAGCTTGTCCATAACCACTAGTTTCGTTCATCCCTGTTGTTTCCATAACAGAAGTTCCAGATTGTCCTCCACCATAAGGAAGAGAGACATTGTCAGGCACCAAGCTGGTTGGCACACCCTGAGCATAAGTGTCTGTTGTACCAAGCGAGCCACCACTGCCAACACTAACGGTACGACGTTCTTGATTGGAGTTAGTGTCGAGTTGGGTATCAATATGTGACCGTGAATAGATCATCGGCGTCGACATGATATTATTATACACACCCGCCCCCGCTGCTTGGCTGTAATTAGCAGCATTATAATTGCATTGAATGGGAGGGTTGTGACGACGATGATGTTGGTTGTCATCTCGAATACGGTTCATATTACCTTGATGATATACCTGTATTAAAAAGATGTAAAGACATTATAAATTATGTGTCGGGTATGTTAGTGTTGTATATTATGTATAACTTATTTGGATTAGCAAAGGCAAAACATACAACAATACTATACATACAACAAATCGTACAACAATAGAACAGTGCAACAATAAATATCATCTCACGTACCATATGATGGGCATTCATTTTGATGGAACGATGATTGAGGATAGATGATGGCGATGGGAGGATAGATGATGGGTTCCAATTATTTGATTATATTGTACAATTGATTGGGGATTTATGGGATGAATTGATATATGCAAGCTATGAAACTTGATGCCACATTGCAATTTCACACCGGCTCATCAAATGGGATATCCATGCGTTACGTTTGCTATCATATATTATCAATATTGGCTGATCAAATTGTTTCTTCTATTCGGACTTGCGAGAGGTTTTATCGAAAGGTATCTTCAAAGCCAATCATCGATGCATCGCTCAATTTTTTTTTTTGCCTCCGACCGCTGCACAAAGGCTCATCAAACAACAGTTGCAAACAAACCTGGAGCTGAATAAGTAGATACTAGCTGTGGTAGTTGCTTTATATACCAGTTATCCACATACAAGATGTCAACCACAGAAGACGAAGGCTCAAAAAAAATTAATCGACAACTTAAACAACTCAGTAAATCTCCCTATATCGACAGTGAAATGCTGGAAAGAGCTCGTAATTCATACAGTATCAAGGATGACGTTGGTATGGTATACTTCAAAGGTCTATCCAAATGTATTCTAGAGCAACGGAAGCTTTATCGTGACGACGAAAACAAAGATATCTCTGGTATCATTAACTCAATTCAGGGGGGTCAGCGTTAGTATATGATTTCATTGTATGAGTTCGTGTGTTCAATACGAAGCCTAGGCAAAATAGACAACGTGGATACTTTATTTGAACACAATCTGTCTTCTTTTGATTGCCTTTACCAACCACGCATACCAACAGAAGTTTTTATCCTCTCTCTCTCTCTCTCTCTTACCCCCATACATAAAATGAACAACTCGCATCTTCAGGAGGTATCAACGATTTTGGACGTACTTCAGATGGTTTACGTGAAAACGTTGGAACATTCACAAACGGATTTTGATAATAATGAGGTCATCATTGAAGCAAAATCATTAAATTCTGCTCTTGAAGACAAGTTGAGGCGTTTGTTGTTGTAATTGTAATGTGTAGACATAGCCATAATTTATGTTATTAGTATACTGGTTTAAGTTTGACTATTCAGTATCTCCTATACTATTGGTTTTCACGATCACCATCATAACAGCACCTGCAGTATCTCCACAGGATCTGTAATGAATGTCTTTCTCTTACTCATAAAAACAACAAGAAGAAGAAGAAGTATGTTTATGTGGAAAGAAGTGGAGGTCGTATCATTTAATGGTAATGTCAATGCTGGGTGCTTGGTGTTCATGGACGATGCCCCCGTATATCAGTCATTATAGATACACATTCACTTCTGTGCTTGACCCCGCGCCAACAACCGTGCAGCCACGAAATGCTGATGATGTTCAGTGTCTACAATTACAATATTTGTTTTGCAATAAAATCGTCTTTAACGACGTGTGATAACAACGTTGGTAGTGGATGTTTCAAGTTTCATCAAATTCGCGTCTACTCCAATACATTTGTTTTTCTTTGTATGGATATTCTCACAAGTATCTCAATATTTATGTAATCGATGAGGTGGTGGAGGAGATAAGATATGATGTGGAATCGTCAATCTATTGGGCGATTTGGACGGATATTTCTTGCCAGTATTTAGTATGGGTTATATATCATTGATATATCCGCCGGGATAAGCTTAGATGTTTCTCTACTATTCGTGGGAGCCGCCAATAGCCGTGGGAGAGTTTATCATAAGGTACTCTCATCTCCGTGCGTGATGAGAGTCCATGAGACAATAGGTAATAATAGGATACCAAAAAAAGTTCATCTGATTTTTATCAGCCAAAGTTGTATCCAATATATGTTACACTTGGAGGTAAGAGAATTTGTAAGGGATACAAAACAAAGTTGTATCCAATATAATGTTACACTTGGAGGCTAAAGTGGATATTTTTATAGAAATATTGGATCATGGTTGTTGTTATTTAAACTATGTATATGGTTGGGATGTGTTATCCATGCAATACTATATTTATATTTGTCAGCCCCTTCTTCTTTTGAATTCTAGTACTCTTTCTTACACCTTCGGCACTTCGACTCTTCTTATCTTTCATCTTCTTAACTCTCATCAATCTCTTCATAATATTGATTCCATTATCATCTACATATCCAAGCACCCTCCACCAATTAGGCCCCATTATTGGTTGATTGTCGAGCTTATCAAACACATATCTACCCATCATTGCATACCGATTACATCTACCATCTTCTTCGTCAGCTCTAAAATAAGCAGGGACGGCCAATATTCTACCAACAAGAGCAACACGAATTCTAATCTTCGTTCGTTTCTCCACCTTTGGGAACTCTAATCCATGATGGTACATTTCATCATTGTGAGGAGTGTGAATGTATATTGATCCAGGAGGAAGATACGTCTTATGCACAAGATCGACGGCATCTCGGTCAAATGAATTACCTTTCATCTGTTCGGTAAGCTCTCTATTCCGTGTTGCCAATATCTCTTTAGCTCGATCTTGTGTAATATCATACTGCTCACCCTTTGTATAATCAGGTTTGATCTGAAGAAAGTTCATACCACCGAACAGCGATGAAGTGATCTGTACAATATCAGTTCCATATGTATGAGAAGCTAACTTCTTGTCTCTGTGCCCACATCTAGTTGTTTCAACAACACCAAGATGATTCTTTCCATTAGGCTTGATAATACCAAAATCATGATGCAATGCCATATCCCCATTGTATTGATTTGAATCATTGTCTGACGGTGTGTCGAAATAAACAAGGACTTGCCAGTTATTGACTGGACATACTTTTGATATTGGAGATAAAGCTTTACGAGTGTAATTCCATACTGCAATACTAAGATCATATAATTCTTTTGTCATTGGACGTGATCTCATATCAGCATCTGGACGGCGATTGGCACCGTAGGTAAGAAGTCGTCTCACTTTAGTCCCCAATGTTGGCAAATACTTGATATCACCAATCGTTACGCTACAACCGACACGACGAGGCTGGTTGTAGCATGTATCTGTAAGATTTACTAACTCAGGTCCCCGTGCACCTTCTGGGAAGTGTAAATTATCCAAATATTTATCATTTGATTGCAATAATGATTTAATTTCCGATGCTGACTTACAATCTTTTAGTGCATTTATAAATTCCGGTGGAAGTATAGATAGAACAGCATTATCAATCATCTTTTGTAGTTCTGTTGGTTGCTTTTCCTTTGGAAATATAGAATCGTTATATGTGTGATTTAATAGAGGAGTATTATCAACTATATTGTATGTAAATTGATCCTCGTTTGCTTCTGATAAATAATTGTAATGTTCTGGATATAACATGCACGAGAATGTGCCTTGTATTGTACCAGGTTTGGCAATTGAAGGATGACAATCAGACGGTTTGAATAATGCATGGCATCCAGATGAACGGATGATATACTCCTCATATGACGACATACCGAAGGGAACAAATGGTATCGCCGTGGAAGCGTATGTATAATTAACAATATCATATGCTTTGTCTTTGTCTTTGTTGGCAATACTTTGAAAAACATCATTCCACATATCATCTAAATAATCAGGTATCTTGACATCATCACTCAATTTAGATGCAAGAATACCCGGATGTACATTATTCAACTCATTAATCTGATAATCTGTTAACTTGCCTCTAAACTTTTGTGTTCTTATGCTAGATATGAACCTGCCAAGTCTAGCTTGCTCTTCATCATTTTGTATATCTTTATTTGGTAAGAAACCATTTAAAATGATAAACTCTAGCAAGTGACTAATAGACTGAGCAAACGATCGGTGTGTAGTACCCATGATTACGATGTCTATCTTATCCGGCCACTGCTCATTAAATATGATATATATGACAATTCCCTCATGACAAATACCTTGTAGCGAGCCTAGAATCAAAATCTTATATTTGCAATACTGTGTCCCATGTTGAATTTGGCTCCAAGCGGTTGCATTATTCGAATTCTACGTGCAATTTTAGGTAGGATAGGGAGTCGTAACCTTTCATATGGTCAACATTTGATGAATATATATCGCAAAAGTTGAGTGCTGCATTGCATAAACCACCTACATTTTTGCAATTATGAGACTCTAGGCTATATTTTGTACCTTAAAATGAACTTCTATATACAAAAACTAGACACCTTATGTCTACATCAAACAACATCGATACATGAGATTAATAGTAATATTGCGTGGACGACGACTTTAGTGTTGAGCTAGTTCATGTGGATAGTCAACTGCCGTCAGCCAGTTAGCAAGTTTGATTACCTATGTGATCTATCACTATCATAATATCATTTGTTCGAGTAGTACTCGACGTGATTGGCTGGATCACCAATACCACCCTCCAAAACTTCATTATACATCTATTAGTAAAAATATAAAGTGGATGAATAATATCATCATTAAACGAATGCGGAATAAGATTATATGATGTTACTTACCTCTGAGGAGATTTTGCAAATCTTTCTCTTTTTGCGTGGTGTGTTAATGCACCTTGTTGCTAATTTGAATAGGTTGCAATTATGTTGGCACAAATGATAAAAAGCATCGAGGGTAATAACACGACCACCATATGCATTCATTTCACCAAGCCAACCTAAAGTATAAGGGAACATGCTGTCGTCTGTGCCATCCAAAAATGTCGATTTGCTTTTGCTCAAGTTTGTCAAATGTGATAGAATCACTTTTGTTGCACCGGCAATTTTGGTAGCTAATGGTGTCGTCTTCCACCTTGCATTTGCATTGGAGTTGATGAGGAACATTTGCTTTATCTTTTTACCAGCAAATGAAGCATAAAATTGTTTAGACGGCCCTCCTATCATCTTTAAAGTATGATTGGAAGAGTAAGTAGAGTTTATGTTTGATTCGTCGCAAATAAGTGGAAGGATTGTACTCCACTCGTGTTCATTTATGTTGTTTTTAAATAATGATAATTCCTGCAACTGTTTGTTATTCTTCAGGCTATCCAGGATGATGTCGAGACCCTTGGAGGTGATTTTATTGCGATCTAATGACAACTTCTTGATTAAGCAAGATTCATGCTGGAGTAACATTTGCAATATCTCACAAGCAACGTCATTGATACCGGTTCCGTCTAAATTGAGTACACGTAATGAGTTCTCATTATAGATGTTATTGTGTAGTAAGGAGTATACGCCATGGTTACCAATTGGAATATTTGCCAAGGAAAGTTTGCGCACATCCACCATTATTCTTGATAGATAATCACAAGAACGACTACTCATGTAGACATTATTGGACAGATTGATTGTAGTTGGTGCCAAGTTATCTATCTTCCAGCGTTTTGTGATTGTGTCAATGTGGTCATCGCTCATGTCACAGCGTACTAGACTTAGTGCATCGAGAGTCCCACGAAAAGCAGATGGTATACTGGTGAGGGGTCTATACTCATCACCACCCTTTGGACTAATCATAGTTCCGTTTATGAAGATTTTTTTGATGTTTGATTGCTTTATGCACCTTCCTAATTGACGCCAACAATCTTCATCAAAAGTACAATCACGCATTTCTAATACACGAAGGTGCATATTATTTCGGAAAAATGAACCCATGGACAAAAAGAATGAGTTGTTATCATATTCTCTGAAATCAACATCACGAAATGAAATGTGTTTAATACTTCCGTTTCTATTCAACCCATAAGCGAGACTGTGTAGAGCTTTAAATAGTGTACGGGGGGGGGGTCGAACCTATCCCATGGGAATGAGATGGAGAGTTTGACAACACTGTTATTGTCACCCAAGAGGATGCCAAGTCTTTTCCATTCGTACATTGAATATGGGAAGTACAGAGTCTCGTTTAAGGGCACAAGTATTAATTCAGTCAACGTATGGTCATTTTTGAGTAATCGATTGAGTAGTTTTTTTGCGTCCATTGCGTTAGTAGTGTCTCTAGTGTCTTGTTAGACGAATCTGCAGTATGCAGTGCAACCCAAAAAAGGATACCTCTGAATGCCGATATGGAGTGGTGTATCGCCAAATGGAAACTCCCTCAAAATCCACTAAGAAAAGTTCATTTTTCAGCGATAGCCTAGAGCTCTCTCTCTATTAGGATGTAGTTTAGTTAGCCGCTACCCGCCAACAAATAGAAGTAGCTCTGGTACGGATTCACTCCCCTGTAGTAGTTATCTCCACCGGCGGCTTTTCCGATATGTTATTCAGCCTCGTGATAAATAATGTTGATACATATCAAAGGAGACGATGAGTGAGCCACCCTGATGAGCCACACCTTGATGAGCTTTGATGAGCACTCTGGTGAGCCCCAATACTCAACGCTATAAGTGTATCATGGTCATGGGCTCTACAGTTCATCGAGGAGCCCCTATCGATCAGTATGAACTCACTCCACCAAGCTCATAAATTTCATATACTGCTCCATCAATCTCATAATTTCTAATACTCAGCTGCACAGTTATCAGTTATCAAACAAACATATACATCATAGTATTAGTATAGAGGATGGGTAAGAAGTCAAAGAGAAGAGGTATCAAAAGAAGAGGTGTTACGAAGATTACAACAGCAGACGATACCCATTCAGATGCGTATTTGAATGAGAGATTGATGGAATTGTATTCAGATTTACAACAAGGCATAGATGAATTAGCCATAACGAATAACAACGAGAAGCCCCCATCCGATGGCGTAGCTCGAATTGGTGATACTGCTGCAACGAAATTTGCTGATGTAAGCACACCCTTAAATGAGAAGATGAAAGATATTGTCGATGAACTCTTTCAATCTGAGATATCATGGCTTAAGTCTCTTCCTAGTGGTGTTAAAGAAAAATTAATGCCCAATTGGAATGCTAACATGGGGTGGCCTGCCCCAATAAATCATATCTGTGTAACAGGTGAAATTGCTCTGGTATTGTCTGGTACCAAGCCTTGCTCCGTTGTTGGACATGGAACTTATCAACCTTATGGAAGGTTATACTATGAGAAAATTCTTCGACCCTGGTATGACAAGTACTTCAAAGAGGATAGTGGATTCGTATGTGAACTATCCATGCCAGGTGTTGCATATTACGTGATTGACTCGAAAGGTAATACTGTAGATTTCGGAGAGAATGCTATCTTTAGAAATACTAGACACCCGATATCAGATCTCGCTGAGGAGGTATTTTCACGAACAGACAGGCCTGTGACCATGGAAGAGCTGCGTGTATGCTTTGGCTTTCCGTCAAATTATGACATTAGGACTGATAGTGACATAGTGTACCAGTTCCAAAACCCAGAGGAGTTGTTTAACATTGGACAAGTTTGTTGCTCGCCCTGCCTAGACTATGTGTCTCGTGAGGCTGATGCTGCGGCTGTTGGAAGACACTTCCGGGAGTATCAAAAGGCGATGAAGGCTCTTGGATACTCTATTGCATTGGACATCGATAACCAGTCTCTTTGGTCTGACGAGGCAATAGCTACTGCCTGGTATGAAGCAGCTGGTCGAGATTATGATGAGTTCGAGCGAATGATAAGGGCTGACGAACTTTGGATGCGACGTGAAGGGCACAGGGAAATATCCATTATTTTTTCATTGGTATTCGCCATGTAGAGTATAGCTGTGTCAACTCAAAAGACCTAGCGTGTACTCACTGTGGGGATTTGTGTAGTGTTAAATTTGTAAGTTATTATCAGTTTTCACTATAGTGGAAAACTCCAAGGGGTCTGGGGATTGTAAAATTTTCTGTATTGGATTGGAAGGATACCGGGATACCTCTTTGAAGTACTAGTTCCTACGTAGGCAAGAGCATTTTTCCCAGCCTAGCATTGATTTTTGAACAGCGATACAAGCCGCTTTGGTAACAAAATGGATAGGAGTGGCGGCGTGCATTCATTGCAACTACTTCCCATGATAACAGGCACATATCCCTCTTGGCTAAAATCCCATTGGACGGAGTTTATACAATCATAAACCAACCTAAAGTGTCAGGCATTGCAAAGCAACAAAGAGATCAGCTTGAACAACCATACAAGCCTTTTGATACATATTTGCAATACCATTCTTCTTCGTCGACATAAAATAAGTTGTATCATAGAATAGTTGTTTTCGACACCGTCACTAATGAAAAATAATGAGATTGTGTTGATCATCAGTTTGGCTGCATTACGATCGACATTGCCACTAATGAACAATAATTAGATTGAATTGGGTCGGGTTGTACTCTATGTAACAAGGGAGTTCAAATTCTTCAGACGATATTGCAACGAGTGGATAATTTTTCAAGTTGTAACTGGTACCGCCTTATAATAGATCAATCTCAACAACTAGTTCAACCGACAATTAATGATGAATATAATTGAATGTATACGGAATTATTATCATTCGTTAAAGATGTATCATCAAGGGAGGCAATAGTATTGAGTTATACAGCCTTATTATATATACATTTAGGCAAATATCATTTTAATCCAACGAGATAACATGGCGATGATATGGCTATTGTAAGTGTATTTGTGTGAGATTAGACATCGTACGATCCTATGTTCCGCTGATGGATCGTTCAACAGTTTCTTTATAGTAAAAGTAGACATCATACGAACTGCTAGTGCATTAGTGGTACATTAAGAACATATAAAAACTCTTACAATTACATTACCATCGATACTACTTGCCATTTAACTTGTTACTAGTTGTTGGGTGACAATGAAACTCGCAACCAACAACACACTTCCTCTGAATTATATCCATACTATCCCCATATCTACCGTACTTTACTCTATTATGTAATGGCTTGGGTTTGGATGAGTTTATATAAAACCCATACTTGTCCCATTTCACAACAATAGCAAATGTACATCGTTTGAAAGGCCCGAATTGTTCCTTCCAATTGCTTTTAAGAGCATACTTGCAAATGAATCTCTTACCACCAGATTCTGTACCATGAAATACTAATGGAGAGTCCCCAACCAAAGATGATTGATGCTTGATGTAATCTTTGAGTTGTTGGAATGCTTCACTATCTCCGGCGGTATCCACATCAGTCACTGGGAACTGGTGAGGACTGAAATATAACCTGTCACCCGTCAAACCAATAGTATTACTAATTTGAGTTGGTATTGGAGGTGCATATAGTTTCGTTGTAATGTTGGGAGTCCAGTTGCTCCTCATAGTAACAGTTTGTACCGACAGTATTAACGATCCAATTTGAGTGTACTGCTCCTTCGGTTGATTCACCTTGATCAACTCTAACTCCTTCTCTTTTGACCATTGATTCTGCCTGGCAACTATTTCTTTGAGTATATCCACTTTGATAAATTCAAGACATGATCTCTTGTCTTTTGGAAGCGACCTGAGATAAGTCAATGCGTCCGCTGGTGATGTTGTAACTTCTTCTAATCCATCTGCAATTATATTCTTAAATTGTTCCCAATGTTGTTTGGAATAGTGACCTTGATGAGGATATTTTTGTTTTCTAATCTGATTCTGGACTTTCGTCATACAATGATGTTCAATATATCTTGTAGCTTCTGTAATGGAAGCAATCCGCAATGCAATTTTTACTTTGTTCATCTTAATATGTTCCAATTCAGCTTCCTTTTGTAGCTCGTTCTGCTTGGCAACTATCTCTTTGATCATATCCTTCTTTGCAAAACATGGTCTGTAATAATGACCAGCCTTTTTCAGCACATCATCTGTCAATGCCTCAACGTATTGTGTAGCTTCTATGGGTGTGTTTGTAGTTTCTAATCCATGTGCAATAATATTATCATGACACTTTTTCTGTTCGACTGCTCGTTCATAACTTGAATGACCTTTTGGGACATATCCTCTATGAAGATGTCGTTCCCTAATCTTCTTTACCATCTTCATCCTATGATGTTCAACATGTGCCGAAACATCTGTTATAGAGGTAATCCGCTGCTCCTTCTCAAGTTTCAAATCATGATTAATCAGCCGATAATCATTCCTCGTGTTCCACCTATCTTCAACTATAAATTGGTTGTTTTGTTTCATTGTTAGTAGTTTGTCCAATGCTTTTCTACTAGGCACCCTTTTATCATCGACCAATTCTTTAATGATACTAGCTCTTCCATTCGAATGTTTGTTATGTTGTGTAACAATGGCAACGGCATGTGATTTGCTGTAGAAGCTGCCCTGCATGATGATGATATTACTCCGAATCATACTTGTGGTTTTGTTGAGTGACGGGATAGTGGTATTGATGATGTAATTGCAGATATTGTATAATTTACTATTCAGTATTTGAATATTGCCAAACTCAAGCTGGCATAAGTTGTTTATTATACTATCCAATTCATTGCATATATTTAATGTAATGTTTTTGTGATGGTGGTATGGATGGTGTATAAACTCATCATCCGAGTAATAACTAAAGTCATCAGCCAAGTTGCGTATTTGTTGAACTTTCCATGTAATGTTGTTAATTGTTAAATCAATACCTTTTGATACATGACGTTGCTCTACCCCTTTGATGCTATTTGATTGATGTTCTTTGATGTCCTCGTAGTCTTTGGGTAGGATGACATCCTGCAATAATCTTTGAAGTTCTCGGTTACATTCGGAGGGTTTGGTACTTGCAATATCAATTCGAGGATCGTAATGATGTTTACTACTACCATAATCATGAACTTTGATTCTTTGTCCACTGTATCCTTTACGAGATTCATGTTCTATATCTCTAAGTTCTCCTTTTGTTAATTTTCCATTCTTACACCTCTCTTTCAATCTTGTATCGTAATTACCATATAGGAAAGTTACAATTTCATTATCATCTGGTTGAGGACGACGTTTGCAAATACGATGTGGATGATTACCTCTTTTAATTTCACTAACTTTATGACGTGCAACGCATTGCAAATCAGTATTAGTACTATACCAACATTTTTGATGCTGATCACTACCACATCTACTATATAGGATTGCAATTCTTTGCAAATCACCTACCCAGACATCAACAATCATTGATGATTGTAGCAGTGTTTGCATGAATGTATTGTCAATATCATCGGCCATCTTGGGTCAGTGTAACCTAGCTTTCAATTAAGTACAGCATTTATGGTAGAGGTATATCTATCTTCTTATATACGGCGGTTGTAATGGTCATAGCGAGATCGGGACCAGCACAAGAGCAACAAAGTTCAATCTAAGACAGGCACGAGACGAGATCGGGACCAGCACAAGAGCAATAAAGTTCAACCCTTTGTAAGTGCATTCATTTTAAATTTCATAATCATAACTAATAAATCACTCTTCATTGGATTACATCGAATATCACAATATGTCATTACAGAAGGTATTAGTGTTGGAGGTTAAGCACCGTTTGCATGGAAAGTCGAGCCAAGAGATTGGTGATTTGATGCAGTCGATGCCAGATGGTGAGTTGGTTGCTCTGTTGAAAGATTTCAAAGTACCTTATCATCACAAGAGAAAGAGATTGAAAGCATGTGAAATGATTGAAGAGTTTAAAAAGCATAGGGAGGATGGCTATCCTAAATTGAAGCGTAGTTTGATGACTGATGCTCAAAGAATGGCTGCTGCTAGGAAGAAGGAGACTTCCGAACAGAGGAGGGCAAGGTTGGACGCAGATGCAACACGTAATGCTGTCCGTAGATCAAATGAGACTTCCGAACAGAGGAGAGCAAGGTTGGACGCAGATGCAACACGTAATGCTGTCCGTAGATCAAATGAGACTTCCGAACAGAGGCGTAAAAGGCTAGAGAAAGATGCCAGTAGACATGCTGCTGCTAGGAAGAATGAGACTCCGGATCAGAGGCGTAAAAGGCTAGAGAAGGATGCCCGTGCACATGCTGCTGCTAGGAAGAATAAGACAAAAGGTGCGTGCACAGGTGAAGGAAGAAGCTGTCTTTATATTTAGATGGACTTTACCGCTCTCTCCTTCTAATTTGGTAATCAATTATGTCATGTGATATCATATTATTATTTGCATTACTGTCTCACAAATCTTCGCATGTGGTGCTCCTGTTCTGGTCCCTGCCTCGTCTTGCCTCCTCCTCTCGTGATAGAGACAAAACGACAGTAATAATATCTCTAGTAAAAGACCATGTTGTAATTCTAATTCCATCACTACTACATATTGCTTTACACTGCCTCTACATTAGCTTCTTTCTCCTCCAACTTGCTTGCATCGGAAAAGCTGCGCTTGCGATCAGAATAGATATTGGCAATGTCTAACATGCTTAGATTTTTCATTGGTACATTAAAACAACTCAATGGATTTGGTATTCCTTCTGTTTTCATACGTTCAATCATACGTTCAAACACAACTTTTGCCTTTTCGCTATTTCGGACTGAGTATGCTGCTGCATTCTCCATATGAGCGTTCTGTTTTATAGATATTCCGCTTGTTTCTGCTGTATCGTCACCCTCATTAACATCTCTACTATCACCCGATTCAGTTGGCATATTATTTTAGTGCGCTAAGTATTTTGTGTAATTGTTGGAATGTTTGTATGCGATGTGTTAATTGATTATTGAGGGGTGTTAGTAACCTAACTTGATCGGGTATAGATGGTATATGGTATGATTCAATATGTAGACAGTGTTATAATATACTATGATCGTAAAGGGCTTTGTTTTATTGTTCTACAGAAGTGTGTACATTGCAGTATGATAGTCGTTCTGGGTGCGAGGTGATTGCAGTTATTTTTTGAGATAGCCACGATATCCAGTAACCTTAATCCACGGTATACGACAGATTGATAAGTAGATGAAAGGATTCGCGGGTTATATATTGTAGATATATTGTATTTCTATTGCAATACCGGGCCGATAATAGGCAATAAATTATAGTAAGCTGTCGTAGATAAAATCATCTTACATCTTTTGGAGAAAAAAGATACCGTTTGCTCTCCAAAAATTGTCCCAACCAGAAAATCAGGGATGGCTAATTTCCTCACTGTCTTTGGGTTACATGATTCCCGTGAAAACTGCCTGCCGGCTCGGCCTTGATGTTATTATAGATTGGTATTCACCGGTTAAGCGAGGTGGTAAGCTTAGGTAGTAGGTATGTCTCCATCATAACTTCATACACAATGGAAGAAGCTAATCAAGTTATCTCATCTGCAGAATCAGTTCTAAGGCTTTAGAATGTGCAGCATCAATAGACTAGATTGTTAGTGCTTTCCATTCAACAACATTATACGTATTATTCTCTATTCTCTACAATCATAGCATACACATTGGAAATCAGATATCCCCACATATTCAAAAGTCAGCATCAATACTGAACACCTGTTCCTCGGCACTAACACCAACTCCAGACTTGGCATACTCTCCAACTCTCTTCTCAAAGAAGTTTGTCTTACCCTGCAGAGAAATCATCTCCATCCACTCAAATGGATTCTTGCCATTGTAATATTTGTCACATCCGAGGGCACCCAGCAATCTGTCAGCACAGAACTCAATGTATTCACACATAAGTCCAGAGTTCATCCCAATCAACTCCACAGGAAGTGAATCAACGACAAACTCTTTTTCAATCTCAACGGCATTGGTAATGATCTCCACAATTCGACTTTCTGGTAACTTGTTTACAAGCTTCTTGTAGAGTAGACAGGCAAAGTCACAATGTAAACCCTCATCACGAGAGATTAGTTCATTCGAGAAGCAAAGACCAGGCATCAATCCTCTCTTCTTCAACCAAAAGATGGCACAGAAACTACCACTGAAGAAGATACCCTCAACCGCAGCAAAGGCAATCATACGCTCTGCAAATGATGCATTATTCGCATCACACCACTTCAATGCCCACTCAGCCTTCTTCTGAACAGATGGGACAGTTTCAATAGCGTGAAGGAGGTGCATCTTCTCAGTTTGATCTTTGATGTAGGTGTCAATTAACAATGAATAAGTTTCACTGTGGATATTTTCTACTGCAATTTGAAATCCATAAAAGCACCGTGCCTCGGCCGATTGTACCTCAGTGGCAAAGTTACCAGCCAAATTCTCATTCACAATACCGTCAGATGCAGCAAAGAAGGCCAAAACGTGTGAAATGAAGTGACGTTCATTGTTGGATAAATTATCCCAATCTTTCAAATCACTGGCAAGGTCGATTTCCTCTGCAGTCCAGAAGGATGCCTCTGCCTTTTTGTACATTTGCCATATCTGGAGTGGTAGGTTACGTCAAAATAGTAGCATTCAAGCAAGGTGGGCATGAGTAAACATTACAACATGATCGAAAGCACAGAATCTCTAATCCTCTCTAGACTTACGTCGTCATCCTCTATAGGGAATAGTACAAAGCGGTTTGGGTTTTCCTGTAATAACGGCTCCATCTGTAGATGAAATAAGAACTAAATTTATGCATCATCCACCAGAGTAGTGTCCCCACCAAACAAGGGGCTGATCACAACATAGGGCTGCTGAATAAATTATATACATATCTTCCTTTTGTAGAGGGAGTCCTAATATGGGCCCAAGACCGATAATACCCATGTTAACATTCGTGTATCTTCATGATATATTTTCTGGAAAGTTTGTTAGTAGATCCTGGACTATTTAAGAAGTCTACGTGATTGCTCGCCCCACATAAAGCATTTTAGCAAATTAGGAATGCCGAGATAATAAGGTCTTGGCCATAAGACACTCAGATTTGGCTCTAAGGCACTGCCTAAGACACTCGCCTGTATTGGGAGTCTATTGATAGTAAATGGGAGATGTACCTACTCAAATACGGTATAATTAGGACGTACAAACATCACAAAGCCAAAACAACAGCATACTATCATCATTACCTACTTAATACACCCATCAACAATATATAATATGACGGCTAAACTTGTACTTCTTCCTCTATCTAAAAGCGAGAGTCGTAAACTTCTCAAAAGTAGTGGTAACTATCCTCAAAAGTTTGAACCAGGTCAAGAAGGCATTGCTAATCTACCCACGGCAGAACTTGAGAAAGCAGAGCAAGCGTGTAAAAGACCACGAAAAACAATTACACTCATATTACCTAAAGAGAACAATATTATTGAATTGGATGATGAAATTCCTGTCCGTGATGAAAATAATGAAGTAATATATTCAAAGAAATATGAAGATGGTAGTGAAGCGGCTAGAGTATCTTTAGGGAGAAGTAGTAAAACTACAGGAATCGAGTGGACTAAGATCTCAAGAGCAATCTGTGAAGTATCACTGTATAAACCAACAGAAGGGGGAAAGGTAGTTATTGATCTGTTGGACTCTGCTGATAATGAGAAATTGAAAAGTGATACATCAGTTGATTATGATAACAATAAGAAGACATCTCCTAAAAGTGGGGACAATGATAAAGCCGCTATTGCTTCTTTGGGGATGAGAAAATCAACTGGTGATCATTATGTTTGGCTTGACGGCCAATTAATAAAAGCACCATTGGGACGAGAAATAGAAATCCAAGATGGATCAATCCTTTCATTATTTGGTGTAACAGGACTATCATACCAAATCAAGTTATATCAAGATGACGATAAAAAGAAGTCTCCAAAGAAGAAAAGTCCAAAGAAGCGCAAGCTCAACACACACAAAGAATGAGGAAACACCTGTCAAATAAGAGATGGAACGCAACCCACAGAACGGGAGAAGTTACACATGCAAGACCTAGCATATATTCACACCTTATAACTGGTTAGTTACTCTTTAGTTACTATATACCCGCATGACTTGCAAAGACGTATTATCTTACAACCATATCCCTAGACAAATTGGACTCTTTCTAATTCTAGTTTCCATTATACCGTTACCATTTATTTCCACTTTTGACGGAGACTTCTTGAGTTGTATCAAAGTCAGGGACCCAATCGACACACCTATAAATGTAACGGAGCTCATTTTCAGGCCAATTGTCCAAACCAATGTCGTTTCGTACAAACTTTTTGATATCAGAGTCCAGCATAAAACGGTCCATGATAACATTTGTGTGGATAACACGCTTGGTTTTGAACGTCCGGTTGATATCTTTCTTAAACTTAACAAGCAATGACTCCAGATCAAACTTGTTTTTGAAGTACCTGAGGACACCCGCTTGATTTTCATTAGACCAAGAATGTAGCGCTTCACTCATTCTATTTGAGTTATTGGCAAATGTATTATGTAACTTTGCAATTGCGTAACTCAATGAATGACGCTCAAGTGACGACGCCACACGGCTTACTCTGTGAGTGAAAGTAATTATCGATTTGGGATAACCCAACTCTCCGTTGTTCTTCGTTGTCCTGTCTAGTTGATTTGGACCGTGTGGTCGTCGACGGGTAAAGATTTCCCGAATAGAACTCACCCAATAAGGCACGTCGTTACCGTCAAACACCTTCTCCAACATCATCTTGATAAACGGTGCTTTTACATACCAAATAGTACTTGGCAATCGAATGAACACTACACGATAAACAAAACCACTGCTTTCAAACAAACCACTTAAAAAATAAGTAATAGCCGCCCTTTTGTCAACTACCTGTTTCTGAAACTTATCCATATTACCTCGGTTCTCCTGTATAGTTGTTCCACCTTGTCATGAAATGAAATGAACCAGGTTTAAAGCCAAGGGGCTCATGACTTCCATACTTGATGTATTGCACTTTTTGGTCAGCCCTTGCTTATTATCTCTGAACAGCCCTCACTTACCAGAACGACCTTGTAATTGATAACTAACTGGCAGCAGTTGTGGTAAAGCCTCGACCGATTATTACCATTGTTAGTAGCGTGGGGATAGGTAGGGTAAATGATTGATCTCAAGTAACCACGATACATATTTGTTGTTCCTGTCCGTCCCCATCTTTAACGCCTCAATTGTAGCATTGATCAGCCAACCGTTATTATGCCATCAATGATGAATATGATAAATGATTTGTTTGTTTGTTTGTTTCCCTTTTCATACGCCAACTCAATGATCATGATATTGTTAAAAGTTGCTGGTACACTTACTGATAATTTAATTGCAACTAAGATAATTTGCTAGCTCCTGCCGGTTTCGACTATTCTTTATTATGCTCGGTCTTGTGCAGATGGTTCGTATAAATATATCGAAACATCCGCTAGGAAACTAATGGGTAAATTGCTGATATGTGGGATATCTCCGTCGATCCTTGATGCTTACTGCCGCTGATTATCGCCCTATCTCCCTCATGGCACACAGATATATCTTGCTCAGACTTCAAAATTCCGTTCTATAGCCAAATGTGATAATAGACCGGTGTGGATACCTAAATAACGTATATATACACTTTATAATGTTCTGTACCCAGCTGATACGTTATCCCAAATACCGTACTTTACTAACGGAGTACATAATTTTCCCTCCACCAATATTTATTGCTACTGGCTACTGCAATGGCGAAGATGGTACGGATTCACGCCTCTGTAGTAGTTATCTCCACCGGCGGCTTATCTGATACCAGTTATCCAGCCCCGTGATAATAATTTTGATATACGCATCAAAGGTAGGAGACGATGAGTGAGCCACCCTGATGAGCCTCACCTTGATGAGCCACACCTTGATGAGCCACCTGATGAGCCCCAATACTCAACGCTATAAGTGTATCATGGTCATGGGCTCTACAGTCGATCAGTATGAACTCACTCCACCAAGCTCATAAATTTTATATACTGCTCCATCAATCTCATAATTTCTAATACACAGCTACACAGTTATCAAACACCTCCATATTACTGATAATAACATGCCTGCTAAGATGAAAACCCCCACCACAAAGAAGAACAGCAACAACAGCAGCACTGTTACAAACCCATACCGTAACTCCTTTGGATTATCATTTCGATTGAAGGGCAGCCCCGTCAAAGTGGGACAAGGTGGGCGTATCAATAAAGTGTTTGTAAGTATATTATATATAATATACCAATTGTTATTGTTAAATACATCCTCTCTTGTATTGACCACCCACTGGATCTCATACCACATTTCTTTTCACTGAAAATGACAGACGACCGCGACGTTGGCGGATGGTGTTTTTGTCTCCTGGACTGTGGGTCCTGACGGCAAAGGGACCGCGTACCTCAAGCAACATAGCGAATTCTTCAACGAGAATAGTGATGCCATGAACCTCACGGAATTGTGGGCAGGCTGTATTGGTTTCGTGAAAAGGCGTATCTATAACCCCGAGAACCCAAAGGATGATACACTATTTGTAAACTCCAATTATTGCAATAGACCATCAATAGTCTTTAATTCTTCTTCCATAACACGATCGAAATCATCATTGTGCCAAATATCCTGACTGTAAAAAATAAAATGCGCACTTGTTTGAAGGTGGAACTCCCCAAACTCCTCCAACGCCATTAGATAATCATCAATACTTTGCTCCAAAGGGACAGTGAATCCTTTACCCCAAGCAAATTCCATGAATTTGTTATATTTAGTGTTGCTATATTCATTAAGGCTGATAATATCGCTAATGTGATGGTTTGCTAAAGATTCTAGTTCCGCAGCGGATGAATCATGGTCTACACAAGACATGACAATATCAACAAGGGAATCGAGCGAGTCTGTTGGTAAATTATATCGATCAAACAATGCTTGTGTAAAGACACTGACCACCAATTTACTCTGCTGATCTTCAATGTACTGTTCTCTCTGTAGATTACAACCTTCGTGCATGATGTCAAAAATTTATGAGTTGATGATAAACGATGTTAATATAATGTGTCGGGGTATACAGTATCAAAGCACAGGCTGTATAGGAAATGATGTGATGTTCAGGTACCAAGGAAGTGGCACAACAATGTTCGATCCCTACCACGATAATTTGCCAACATCATGCGCTTAGAGGTATCCACCTTCCAGCCATGTACATATCGATCGATCTGCTCCAATCTGGAGTGGTCGATTGCTCGATCACTACACCTCAACTTAGATTCAAACTCAATGAAATCCTCCCACTTGTATTTGTATTTACAATCCTGGCCACTCTCATACAGATCCTCTTCGGCTCGGAACATAGTCAAGTAGTGAAAGGCAAACGTATCGGCTTGCTTCCTCCAACGTCTCAGTCTCTTTTTGAAGGAACTGACATCTTCAAAACTCGAGGCTTCAGGTTTCCTGCCTGGGGGTGCTGGCATTTTACAGAAGAGCTTAGGCGTACACTGCTTGGCTCTAAGAATCTGGTAAAACACGGGGCCGCTCCCATCCTTCTTCGGTAAACCAATCCTTTCTTTGAGACCACAACCGAATTCAAACTTTTTATTCCGTTTCCTTTTTTGCGTGGCGTTGTCTTCTCTATCTTTCTCCGAGCTAGATGTCACACTAACAAGAGCACAATACTCCAACCGATTTAGATTTTTCAACTCTGGTCCTCGGTAGCGATACAGTTCTGGATATGATACGACGTGAAACTTCCCTTCTCCCAAGTTGAATACCTTGGAGCTTCCATATGCTCCCTCCTCGTGTAGCATGTCAGTCTCTTCACAGCATTCATCTTCAAACGTTGCCCACGTGTCTTCTACATCATCTTCTCTATCAGTTTCTTCTACAACCCCATCTTCGTCATCGTCATCGGATGACTCGTCGGCATCAAACTCAACCTCGTCTTCTGCTGTAATCACATCTCCTACATCGGATGACTCGTCGACACCAAACTCATCCTCGTCGTTACTTTCACATGCCTCAAGGTCTATAACATTACCCATTGGCTCTAAATTTTGATATAAACCAAGCTTTGTAGTGTCCAATACAAAGTTCTTATACCCCTTGGCATCATAGTAAGAGAAAATCTCTGAAGTCATTCGTGCATCTAAGCCAAACAAGGCACCAGCGGCTTGGGTATCTGATATCTCCATCTTCGAGTTCATCCTATTGAGTGTCTTCTGTAATGTGTGTTGGACAGTTCGTTTTTCTGTACCAGAGTCCTCGGCAACACTGCGATGAGTCATAGCATCGTCCTGGGCCTTGGCGATCACAGGGAGTGCATCTATTATCTCAACTCCATTCTTATTGATGTATGGTCCAATGTAGAATAGGGCACCCCTACTCTGTTCTTTTGACCCAAGAAACAGCAAGTTTGTGTTGCAACCAAGCAATGCAGTAAGGAGGGGATTGTAATCAACTACAAGCCCATTTCTATCCTTAACTTCATCTGATATTTTGTCGTATATCTTCTGCAGCCTATCGGTCTCCTCCACCGTCATTAAAACCTTCATGACAGAGTACAGTTTTGGCATGAACAAAGTAAAGCATGCGTCTTGACTTGACATACTACCAGCGACATTCTCACTTGAATCATTACCACCAGTGAGTTCCTGATTTGAACCTTCAAACGCGTTATTGACACCAACAGTCTTATGATAAAGTAGATGTATCGTCTCCGAGTTGGAAGAATGAGCATCAAACTTATGCCTTTTCACAAAGGTATTTCTAACCTGGTCATACAAGATCACATTAACATTCTTTGCCTTGGCAAACAAATGTATTTCCAATTCATCGCCTCCAAGTCTGTCGTGTTGAATAAGATTGGCATAATGCTCAATCGCAGATTGGGAATCAACACTTTGCTGAAACGTCCTATCACCAACAGTACTCAAACGTCGAGTGACTTCATTCTCCAATGTTGAAA
>Ga0214480_100220_pt1 | contig 28262 bp, 20 predicted proteins | sample M1_20Mar14CPVII9_3_FD_165042 | JGI IMG/M metagenome (GOLD analysis project Ga0214480, IMG submission 165042) | Marine eukaryotic communities from Monterey Bay, California, United States - M1_20Mar14CPVII9sort6BwellE17 | ecosystem: Environmental > Aquatic > Marine > Unclassified | place: USA... | reverse complement strand
GGGGAGAGCATTTACAATGAAGATAAAGATCGTGTGGGAAGAGTGATATCGAATTCCAAGGATGGGTTGAAGACATGGCCCCTGTATTGTCATGAGATAACTATGACGATGGAACAAGAGGAACGGATCGTCGACCAATTACACGTCAAGTAAGTGATTATTTGCTCAGTCTCCCGTTGTCTGTGTGTGTATGCTTGCATCCTCTAACACTATCTTCATTCATCCATCTTTATTTTCAATCAATAACAGAGCCAAGAACACTCCCCAACTCGAGGAGAAACTTCAAAATATAAAAACAGCCACTGATGCCACCCGTCATCTTCAGAATGCTATGCAGTGTCATACCCAATTAGCAGCAAAGCGTAACGAGACTCTCCTTCTTGAAATACTCACTCCAACTCAAGCAGCACTTTTCAAGGAATGGTTTAAGAAGAATAAGGACATGTGTAAGACATTAATGGAAATGGAACTTGCTGCTGCTGCTGCCGACTCCTCTAATGTTCAGAATGAGGGTACGCTGGGCGGTGTATGCAAGCAATTAGATGATATGAGATTGTCTTAGCAGGGTTGAAGCTTGCTTGCTTATAACAAAACTAGAGTATTGATTTTGTTAGCTTGTATGAGCAGTGTGTACCTCTACTAATATTACCCATACTCTATATCATTTCATTGGTGGTGGTTTATGAAGGGACAGTGCACAGTGCAACTGGAAGATCATGAAAAGGATACCTTTTAGGGTAGTTCTTTACCAAACAAGCAGGAGTGTTGGATTGAGTGTGGCGGTGACATTGATAGTAATGCAAACTAACTGGTCCGTATATATTGCTGATACAGGTGACGTAAGCAGTATTTTTACCGCTCTTTTGATTAGTGGTATTATAACGATATCAAAACAAGTGCATATCATCAAATTATTGCGCAGCAAATAAATTTAATACTCTAGTTTATGGCTGGGTAGTCTATAATACCAATAATATATAAACGAATCAAAAGACACGATGGATCCTATAACAACAGATGAAGAAGAGCTCCCTGCTAGTCAGCAGCAGCCAATGGATGTAGATAATAATAATACTGCAACAAAAGCTGATAATGCCAAGGATAATGTTGAATATGAATTACCATCACTAATTATACCAATCACAAGTTCAACAAATGGTAACAATTACACCTCACCAACTAAAACGGGCACAACAACAACGCCATCCTCAGGATTATTTATTGAAATCTTCCCTGAAGAAATATCATCCATCCGTCCAAATACATTAGCAACTATATTAAAAGATGAACGTGCTCCATTAAAAACATGGTGTGATGCCTCCTTACTGTATATGAAGGCAGGTAAACGCGAAAAAGAGAGTTGTGACTTATTAAATGCCGCAGTTGATACCGATGAGGTAATGAGTGGTTCTAATACGAATGATCGATTACGTGTATTAGCATCGGCAGGTATTGCCGCATTAGAACAGTCGAATAATCAAATTACTGATGGTAGTTCAGAGGTTCCCGTCGGATTAAGTTTACTTGATACGTTATTAGAAAGTAGTAAGGCAGCCGAAAAACGAAATGAAGATCAAAAGGAAGAATTACGTGCCTTGGCAGATACCCGATTTACAAAAGCAGATAGTATTAATCAAGTTAATCCAATGACATGGATTGGACGTGGGATGTTAAACTTGGCCCAAGGACGGTTAGATCAGGCCCGTTTCTTCTTTGAAAATTTAACATTACGTGAATGTGGTGAGATATTACCAGCACTAATTGGTATGGCGGGTGTTAAGTATATGGAAAAGGATTATAATGGTGCATTGGAATTGTATGGTAAGGCTATGCAGAAATATCCAGTACAGAGTGGAGCACCGACACGTGTTGGTTTTGGTATGGCATGTTATCGTCTTGGACAGATTGATCGTGCCAAGGCCGCATTCCGCAGGGCGCATGATATTGATCCAGAGAATGTTAACGCGTTAGTGGGTATTGCTATATTGGAAATGGGATCATTAGATCAAGATGTGTTAGACCCGGCCGAGTATCGTAAAAAGGCTGAGAATATTATTAAAATGATATCAATGGCAAATTTATGTGATCATACGAATGCACAGGTTCAGAATCATTTGGCTAATCATTACTTTTGGAAGTGGACACCGGTGCCTGGGATGGTGAAGGTTGAACGTGGATCGAATGTAGTTACGGGAAATATGGCAAGTAGTTTAGAGGGAGGGGATCGTATTAGGATTGGACATGACTTTGAAACGTTGGTAATTTTAGATGATGATGATGAAGGAGGGGATGATAACACATTCAAGATTAAAGACACATGGAAGTTTGATTCAGCAGGTAAGTGTTTTAATATTTGTATGTGTGACCTTATCGGTGTGCAACTACTCTCAACTCATGTTGTAACATCAAATACCTCACACACCTACACAGCTAATCTCAAGATTTGGAAGAAGGATTACGATCGTGTTGTTTCTCTTGCCAAGGGGGCGTATAACAGCACCAACATTCCCGAAGTTCAGGCCGAATCTCTCTATATGCTGGCCCGAGTCTACCACGCTCAGGGTGATATGGAGCAGGCAAATAAGTTTTATGATAAGGCATGCGGACTTTCGCCTGATCTAAGTCCTGCACGCTTTGGATTGGCACAGACATTAATTTGGGACGAGTCTTATGATGAGGCTTCCGCCCATCTTCGTTTATTGTTAGGGACGTGTTCTAATGCAACAGATGCCCTTGCCGCCCTCGGTCTTCTCGAGGTTAAGTCCGGAAAGGATAGGAGAGAGGCATTTGTATATCTTAAGAAAGCAATCGACTTGGATCCATTCAACTCGGATTTGATTCTAATTGAGGCATTGGCATTGCAGCAGCATGAAAGTGATTATCCCCTTTCACTTGATAGGTATCGTAAGGCTGTTCGACTGCTGGAGGCGCAATCAAAGGTTGTCCCCGCTGATGTGTTGACAAATATGGGTGTGCTATGTCATGAAACAAAGCAGTATGATGAGGCATTGGAGATGTATGGTAAGGCATTGAAAGCAGTAGAAACTGAGAACCAACAAGCGAATGCAGATGAGAGTGTGAAAGAAACATATGTACGGCACAAGGATAACAAGCTGTTTTGGAAGTATGTCGAAACTGATATTCTCGTGAAGCCTTGTGCCGACGAGAAGACAAAACTGACAGTGGCTAGTTCTCAAACAGATGTCGAATCTCTTGGTATCAAGGTAGGAGATGATATCTCATTAGAGGGTGACATCGAAACAACAGTTAAAGACATCTCAAAGGGTGATGACGGAACGATTAATCTCACTGTTAAGGATAGTGTTGATCTGGAGAAAGAGAGCAAAGTTTCAGTCAAGCAAAGTAATGGAAGGCTTGAAGATCCTGCTTCAGTCTCGATTGTATTTAATCTCGCAAGACTTCATGAGTCCTCTGGTCGTATCGTCCCTGCGGTGGAACTTCACAAGGCTATCCTCAAGCATCATCCATCATATGTCAATAGCTACTTGCGTCTTGCGTGTATTGCTAGGGACTGTGGATCATTGAAGGATTGCTCCGAGTGGCTGAAAATGGCCGTTGCAGTAGCGCCAGGAGACCCTGAGGTGTTGACCTTGGTTGGAAATCTTCACTTGTCTTTATGTGATTGGGCTCCTGCCCAAAATGTCTTTGATCAACTACTACAGCAGAAGGTACCCAAGGTTGAAGCGTATTCTATGCTAAGTCTTGGAAATATCTATTTCAATAACCTTAACACCCCGAAGAAGTACTCCAAACACTTGCAACATGCTGCCGATTTCTACAGACGTATTCTACAAAAGGACAAGGCTAATGCATATGCAGCGAATGGACTTGGGACAGTACTTGCCGAGAAGGGTGAGTTATTCAAAGCAAAGGAAATATTCAATAGGGTGAGGGAGGTTAGTGGAGATACTATTCCAGATGCTTTGTTGAATCTTGGTCATATATACCTCGCACAGAAGAAGCATCCTGAAGCTTTACAAATGTATCAAAGCTATGCAACTCGTACAAGATCTTCTTCTGGTGCACAAACTACAAGCAAGAGTCAAGATGATGACGAGGCAGAGGTCTTGCTCTTCATTGCATTCGCCTACTTTGACTGGGCACGTCAAACTGAATTGTTCAATAATGCCAAGGCAGCACCTGCTGATGACCGCTACCGAACATGTATTGAGTACATTGAGAAAGCTATGAAGAAGAGTAAACGAGAGAATGTCACCCTCCGCTACAACTGGTGTCTAGCCAAACTCCAAGCTGCTAACTGTGTACTTCAGAAGGTGAATAGGAACATTCGAAGAACTGCACAAGAAGTCAAGGATGCCTTGAATGGTTTGGAGGAGAGTTTACCCATCCTTCAAACCATGCTTCAATGGAAAGAAGAGGGTCGCAAGGTCGCCATTAGCAAGGGTATGCTTCAAGGAGTCGTGAATCAATGTAAACATAACATTGATAGTGCCAAGTCTCATCTTAAAGAAGATCTACAGAAAGAGAAGGATGCAGAGACACTACGGAACTTTCAACGTCTTGATGCTGAAACCAACGAGAAACAGAGAGCTCTCCAACAACAATTGGAGGAAGAGGAGGAGACAAGGAAAATGGAAGAAAGTGAACAAAGAGCAAAGCAGAAGATGGAGCGTGTGGCACAGTTACAGGATGGTTGGAAGGCTGAGGCTGCAACAAAGGGAATACCCAAAAAGAAGGGTAAGAAGGGTGATGCACCACCTGGTGGTGTTGACGATGAAGCTGGAATCTTCGACACTGAGGTATCCACAGCCAATGTGGCTAATCTGTTTGACGATTCAGATGATGACGACGATGATGATAATAGCAATACAAAGAAGACTGAAGAAAAAGCTGGAGACGGTGAGCCACCGAAGAGCATGACACAACAGAGTGATTTGTTTGGTGACTCTAGTTCTGAAGAGGAGATGGAAGATGAGCCTGCTTCGAAAAAGAGAGAGAATAGTGATGATGGCAATGAGGAAGAGCCTGCGTCAAAGAAGGCAAAGGTTGATGAAGAAGGAGGTGACTAGGGGTTGTAATTGCTGATTAGTTCACTTTAATCTAAGTAGATGTGACCATTACCTATATCAGCAGTCATGTATTGTGGTAGCCGCCTTGACCTGTATGGATATTAGCATCGTGAGCAGCTTTGCTACTTTTTTCATCCTTGTAGAATTGCCGTGCAACAAACCGTTTGTGTTTTGCGTCTGCTTTGCAAAATGCATTATACACAACAAAGTTGGTCTCGTTTGCTCGTTTCTCAACGTCATGACATAGTTCATTGTTCTCTTTGAGTAGGAAGGATAAAATGAAGTCTTCGATCACTCTCGGCTTCACATTGAAGTCTCGATCAGCCCATCTGAATTTGTTTATAACCTTGCTCGTCTCATTCATCAAGCAGTGCCGCTCAGCCTCTTCATCAGATCGATCTATCTCTAAACAGAGAGGTACACTCTCTCTGTCCAGCGGATAACCAATATGATTAAGAACCGTTTTACTGAATATGATACCAAGAGGTGTTGGACAGTGTGTCGTTGCTTGTATGAAGTATGAAATGGTTAGAGGAAACAGTGTGAGAGGGAAGTCGCAATTATATTTCATGTTTTGTCATCATTCAGCTAAAGATTCAACCCATATCCTGACGTTCCTACTTACCAACCCAAGCTCCCCAAAGATACCAAGGCACCCACGGTAGCAACTCTAAGATATATCCATGTGTTGGTAGAAGTACACCTTGAGTTAGCTGAGCTCCATGAATACCGACGAACGCTTTAGTGAAGCAAGCCGATAGAAACAGAGTTGAGACATATGCATTTGTGATACTAAAGAGACAAGGTTTGAGATCATCTTACTCACCATGAAGAGATCGATGCATCAAGAATTGTTCCTCTGATGTCTTTGCTTCTTCAACATCTACTTTGAGACATATTATCTTGTACCGTCTATACTTTCTATCACACATTTCTATTGCATCATCAATATTCAACCATATTCGACGATACTTTCGATGTGCCAGACCGATAAACTTATATCCATCAATATTAGTATTATGTATTCCTTTATCAACTAAGATTTGAGTTTGATATTGTCGTATCTTGTAATCAAGATCTTTGTCTTTTTGAGAATATGTAACTAACAAATCTCGTCTCAACTTGCGATAGGCTATGCAGTTGGCGTTATCCCATTGACAATCACTCTTTTTGTTTTGTATATTACCTCTTGGCTTCATTGTATATTCTGTTTCTACTCTGTTGTTATTGTCATCATCACTAGTATGTGAGGCCGATGTTGTTATATTGTGTTCAGTAACGTCGTAGCCACAGAATATAAGCTTTCTATAGCATTGACACGAGTCGGAGTCTTCATTATAAGATGGCATCAACTTCACGAAGTTGTGAAATTGATTATTATTTGGTAAACCCGATAGAAACAGCTTATGTCCCTCCAACAGATCCTTTCTCTTGTCAACAAAGTGTACATAGGTCTGTATATCATTATTTGACTTAGGTGGATAGTCACGCATCCACTGATTCAATCCGAGCATAGTTCGGCTATAGAATTCACCAATCATGTGGTTATACGCACTCTGAACCACTAAATGATATGGTGTTTCTGAATACGAGCACTTCGTTTCATCATAATACCAATAAGATGATGACTTGACATCAAACTTAATATCCTTATTTATGAATATATCATGTCCAAAAGAGTCAACAATCTCTGTTCTATTCAATACCAATTTAATAGTTGGTTGGTATGTATCTTTATTTGTTGGTGCATAAAACCAATTATCATTTTGACTGCAGATATTATCTACATGTATACAACTAGACATTGGTTTTTCCCAAAAGTCTTCATGGGGTGGTAGCGGCGGTGCTCCTGAACCCTCAATGAAGCTATCTAAAGTGTTGTTGTCATTATTTGCAGAGCTACTGAGTAGTTGTCTATAACTTTTGATAACACCAACACTAACAGTAATGAATAATATGAACACTAGTAATGACGAGTTTCTCCTTCTTCTTCTGCCCTGTCTAGCAGCAATATGATGTTTGAGAAGATGTACTAAAGGATTGCTTCTCTTTTTTGACCTAGTAGTAACTTCATTCATTGTTGCAATATAAGATAACTATGTATTTTCCTCACTACTGCTGATGTGATGAAGGTAATGCCAATCCATCCATCAATACTATTGTACATAGGTACCAAACTGCCAGTACACATTTATTTATGCGCATAATTGACACTGAGAAAAATTATGAGAGTTGAGTGTTGACCGATTAGAGAGGATAAACATCCTCACTCTCGTTATCACTCATAAACATCATTCAATGTGAAACAGTGGACACGTTGTAATCCTTCATTATATATATAGGGCAGAACTATCGAGCGGTAGTTATTGGGAGATTGATTTTTCAGATGGTATGTGTCTGGTGACGAATCGGTTGCTGCTGCTAAGAGTTTGTATTGTATCGACGTACTGGTGATCGATATCGGTATATCGGCAGTTTATCACTATTTCCATTGGTGGTGAGTGCCCAGTAGTTTGGGTTTAATATAGTGACGATAGTCGGTAAGTAGTTAAGTAGTTATTCAGTACACATAATCGAAAATTCAATGATGACAATCAATCAATCAGAATGGATATATTCAACATTCATATCGAGTGAATTATTACCAATCAATTCATACATACATGATATTCCATCAGTACCATGGTTAGTCGAGTTCTTCGTTGCCTCGTGTGGATATGCACATAATCCAGTAATGTTTCCAATGTGGCCGGCTATCATTTACACATTGACAGATAGAGGTCTTTCAAATACATCAATAATGACTTCAGTACACACACCAAATAAGTTTCAGATGGACTTGATGGAATTGGACCATGGGGCAGTTATCAATACAATATTCTACATATTAACAGTGATTATCACATTGTTATTTACCGAGATTAGCAAAGCTTCTTTTGCAACAACTAGACCAAGTATACCCTCTCAAGGACAGCAGCAACAGCAGTGGAAACGAAGATATGGCAAATTGATTGCATCATTAAAATCAAAACATTCATTCCCAAGTGGTGATTGTGCACAGGCAATGAATGTGTGCATGTTCCTTTATAGATATGTTCCTCTTGGTAGGATACATGGTAATGCTTTACCAATTACTCTCTTCTTATTTGGAGTGTATCTTCCTGGTGTTGCATTTGCAAGAGTATTTTATAGATGCCATTGGATTGAAGATTGTATAGGTGGGATATTATTATCATGGATATTACATTTTACATTAATACCAACCATTGCAAACAAGATAATACAGCTTTGTCCTTTGTTATTTGATAAAGTAAAGTGGATATAGCCTAATGCTGGTCAACAGTGGACTGACTGACTATACAAGCTAGACAATACTACAAACTAAATCAAATATTAGAAAAAGTTTATATCTTTCTATGTAATCATTCATCTCAAAGGGGGCGTTGATTCATTCGCATATGAACAACATAGCCCTTATCTTTCTCTCATTTTTTTCTAATCATTCAATCACTCAAGGATCACGCTTCTGCTTTGGTGAGATGTCTTCATTCTTTTCACTAGTAGGAAGAGGAGTTGGCAAACGAGGCGTACTGAGAGACTTGCGCATCTTTTTGCTCTGCACATCAAAGTCCCAATGCTCAAGTTGTCTTCCGTGTGCCATCTTTCGGAACTTGCGTACACGATTATCAGCTTGGATTAATACATAAACACTTGGCCAAACATAATCAATAATGAATTGCCTTTCAGTCCAATTGGTCGGATGCAAGTAGGAAGCAACATCATCACGTAGCATGAGAACAGCCCAGCCCTCATGGTTGTCGCATTCCGATAAGCGATCAAGTGTAAGGTTTAATACAACATCACGCAGAGATTTGATCTTTGCAATTCGCTTACGACGTTGTCGAAACCAGGTGACGAGTCTCGCAAATACCATGAAGCCGATGGTATAAAGTGGATATGCCCATAGTAAGTGCCACAGTTTGTAGATTACAAATGTCATCACTGCCAAGGCAGAGGTGTAAAAGAATTGCAACATCTCAATGGCAACTAGTTTTGCCGTACATCCAAATGGAAGAGGTAGCGAGTTGGGTAATACACCGTCACCAAGACCTAACGCATCCACATCATCCTCATCGTCACCTGATAGTGCTCCAAATCGTACCAACTTTGAATCAAATACTGGACGGAGCCAAATTAGAATATCAGTCTTTAGTCCAGCATACTCCTCCTTATCCTCGACAGATGATACTGATGGTTTAACTCTTGCAGCAACCGAAGAAAGACTGAACAAGGGAAAGTTGTCATCATTCGATGAACTACTACTACGACAAACTTGTTCAGTAGTCATTTCCACAAGTGTCTCTTGTACCAACCTTGTTAGCTCTTTCGCATCAGGGCCAATCACACATTCATCTCCTTGTTCATTGACAATAAATCGAACCATATCATCGAATGATCCTTCACCGTCGTTACAATCCTGTAATTTACCATCCGCACATTGTCCCCAAGGAGGGCACTGCTTATACTTTCCTTCACACTTGTCATCTAGTTCATCATCTGAAGAATCGCTAACAACTTTGTCTTGGACTAGATACTCGATAAAGCATTCAAATTGTTCAACTGGGAGAGTAGGAGTAGTTTGTACATTACCATCCGACTCAAGTGTTTTCGATAATGAACTGGTATCACTCAAATTGCTCAGCGTAGTAATGACTGTGTAGATGAAACCAACAGCAAGTGTAACAAACATGAGTAATTTTCCAATAGTCAAGCACTTCTTCCCCAACTTTTTGACAAAGGATGGCTTCTTTTCGTCCAAATCGTCAGTATATTCCGCAGGCTGCTGTTGCTGTTTGGTACCTTTCTCTCCAACCTCTGAGGTATTCTCACCAGCAACCGTCGTAGCAGTAGTTGTTGAACTATCAGGTTCCTTCTGTTTTGTCACTGCTCCGCCTCCTACTCTGGCACCACGAAACTTTTGAAGAGTAGCCGCAACAGACGAAGTCTTACTAACAGCCGTCGTAGGTGGATCAGCTGAATCAGCTGATTGCCGTCCTCCTCCAACTTCATCGTTGTCCAAAGTTGCATTCACTTCATCCATCTGATGTTCTGTCATCATGACATTGCGTTGTTGACGATTGCCACCACCAATGTAAGCAGTTGTAGTATCACGAATGCCCATCATGGCACGGCGTATACTACTATTCTCTCCTTTTGCGGCTGCTACTAACGACATGGCCCTTGCTGATGCAGCCCGAAGAGCTCCTGGATCATTAGCTGGCGGTTGTTGTTGTTGTGGTTGAACAGTACCATTTCGTCCTGGCGGGGATGGTCTAGATGATATCTTTTGTTCCTCATTAACAGCCGCTGCTGCTGCTAAAGACTTGTTAGATGGAGGATCGGGTGATTTCAATTTCTTCATCTTCTTCTTCTCCGCAGAAGTAGAAATAACCTTCAATCCCTTCTTTTCCCTCTCTTCCTTCAACTTTTGAATGGCAGCTAATCCATCTTGTTTCTTGGCCTTTTTAGCGGATGGTTTCTTCTCTTGTTCTTCCACTTCTTCTGCAACAACTGTTGTTGAATCATCATCATCACTACTGCTATTATCCACTTCCATACTCTTGATAGGTGACTTTTTCTTCCTTGATGATACATTTGACATATCCAACTTTACTGGCACAGTATCATCACTCTCTTCTTCCTCTTCTTTAACGGGTGGTGGTACAAACTCAAATTGTTTTGTAGTAGATGAAGTATTACCTACAGATCTACGGCTTCTCCGTGTTGGAGATGCTTTAGTACTGCTGCCACTTTTAATACCCCCAGTTGATTTACGTGAGGGTGTAGTTCTTTTCTTGGGTGTTGCCTTCTTTTTTGTTGCGGGTGTTGATTTTTTAGTGGATGTACCTGTACTAAATGTTGGTGATGTATTAGTATTTGTGGTAGTAGTAGATGATTTAGCCGCATTCCTCGCATCATGCCAAGCCTTTGCCTTTGCACGTGCCTCCTTGGCCATTTCCTTTTTGGATTTCTTCTTTGGAGTGGTACTTGACTCTTCCTGGAGATCTTCATCGGGGGCTTTTCGTTTCGGCATGATTAATTATATTTTAAAGGATGATTGATATATTGGAACTCTGAATAAAAGAAGTGGTTGGAAACAAAAATCAAGTTGGTTCAGGTTGGTAGTTATTTGTTAATAAATTTCAAGACCTGTTGAAAAATAGTACTACGCAACACCCTTCCTGACACGATAAATTAGCCTCTGTTGAGTAGCACTTACCTTCTAGCCTCCTCCGGTTTTATTAGATATATAAAGTCAATAGAAATCGATAACGGATTTGTGAGATAAAATGAAACTTTTGGATGGAACTTCAAGATAAACTTCAATTTAGAAGTTTCATTTATCATACAATAATTTAGTATTTGATTGTTGTATTTAGTGGCTTGCTTTTGGTACCTCTCTCGGCGCAGCTTAATACCATGCTAGATAACCAACAAGTGGGTCTTAATTTACCCCCACCAATCGTTGATCCAGACGATCCACTATTGATAGCACAAACATTAACATATGTTACCGACGATGGGTCTGTTTTACTAAGTTTTACTTCTGCTCCTTTTTCATTTGGTAAGTTTATTGTTTGTTGTTGTTGTATGGTAATTGCAGTGAGATAAATTGTTGGTGTTATATCGTTTTACTCACTATATTATATACTTACTAAACAATACTAACAAACACATAAAAATTCACATGCATGCACCAACAATAATATAACAATACTACCCCACAACAAATCTGAAACAATACTATATATCACACACCTGTACCACAACAACAAAAAACAGCATTCAAACTACGTTTCTTCCTCTTTGAGGCAATATTCGTAGCAATACTAATCGCTGCAGTACCAATCGGGGCACACGGGACAGTAGTGTCAATATCAATAGGTAACTTATTCGCAGTGGCATGGTTCTGGTACAACTCCGTTCGATGTGTAGACATTACATCCGACGGGGGATTACGATTTTGGATTGGTAATATAGAAATTGATGTCCCGTATGATAAAATTGTGGGTATACATCGATTAAGTGGCACATGTGGGATATGTTCGGCATCATTATTACCACATCGTGGATTATTAACCAACCCGACCGATGGTGTGGCAATATTAACGTCAGTGCCATCAACGCCATTCTGGGCATGGCCACGTAGTGCCGGTAGACCTGAAAGATCATTAGGTCCATTACGTTGTCCTAGATTGAAAATTGTATTCAGTCCAGCTGGGGGTGGATTAAATTTCATCCGCGAGGTAGAAAACGAGATGCACAACAATGAGGATCCTAATGGTATGGGGAATAAGGGTATGGGAAAGATTCAACCTCCGTCGTTTGATCCAGCTGCCAAGGGTGGAGACTTCTTTGATGTATAAGAGAGAAATATTGGATATCAGTTTCAACAAACATCAAAACTAGCAGGGGTTAGATATTTGTGATTGTGGGTTAGCTAGATTGTGATTGTGGAAGATTGTCTCGTGTGGTTGCAATAATGCACGTCATGTGGGCAAAATGATCAACGGAATTAGATGATGAGTCAATAGATAGAGGGACCACTGGTTGACTTCACTTATATGTACTATATGTCTTAAGATTGACCCAATGTTTAAGTGATTAGGTTAATTTGCTTCTTCTAATTCTATGGACTGCTTCTGGCCGTGAGGTACTCTATCATCTCACGTCGACCATTACCAACCACTGCACAATCCAAAACCTTGAGATTGTGCGATTCTACTGCATCTAACTTGGCTCCATTTTGGATTAATAACTCTGCGCATTCAACACCCTTCCAGGAGTCCATATCATTTTCCTTTGGTTGCCCGATAACACAAATATGTAAGGCAGTCTTTCCTCCCTCATCGTCCTTCTTCCAATCTACACTGCCACCCTTGGCCAATGCCTCCTGTAGTGCAAACAAGTCCCCTCTCTTGGCTGCCTCAAACAAATCATTACTAAACTTTGTCTCCCTATCCTCTTGTTCACGACCATCCTCGGCGTGATACTCAAGGAACCCCTTCCATACATACTTACTCTTAATCCATTCCTCCTTGGCCTTACGGGAGGCACCTCCTTTTGGTTTCTTCCAGCCCTTTTGATGGTGCAGCCCAGCTTCCCAAATTTGGTTGGCTCTATCGTTGCCAAGTGACTGTAGAAGGTTATATTCAAATTCTCTCAGAGCATCTAATCGAAGTGATCGAACCTAAGACAAGAAAGATGGAAGGAGTGAGTTAATAACAGTGATGGTACAGTGATGAGCACTGTGTAATGTGATAAAGTGTAAACTTACCTTGCTAACATGTACCCCAAGACTTCGATGCACGCCGCTGCACTCAATACAAACCAAAACGCCAAGGTTTAACGAGGCCCAGTCCGGATCTTTGTTGTCACAATCAGCACATACTCTATTTGCTTCCAATATTTTCGGTACAAGTGGATTGCGTATACCAGTTTGAGGAGAATCCGGTCCATTATTTGATGAATCGGAGAGTGACGATGAGGTACGCCGATTGACAATTACATTATTATCATCGTCACCGTTGTACGTTATTGTTTCTTCCACTTTGGAGCTAGTTCTTTTCGCGCGTCTTGACGCTTTACTTGAACTCCCAAGCAGCATGTTTTCAGGAGGAAGCTTGCCATGTACAAGCTGTTGTTCAATACAGTTGCGAATGCCATTTACCCACATTTTATAGTCATCTGGTCCACACGCCTGCAGAAGATACGCCTTACTATTGGGACTGATAATCTCAAAGCAAAACCTCAGATTAGGATTGCCCTTCGCCTTGCAGTTAATTTCCCTCACAGTACACAGCAGAATATCACATACTTTAATACGTTCCATCCAATCATTCGGATTGTTTGGGGTTTCTCCCTTATTCTTTCCTCCTTCCCCTTTTAGGTAATATACACCCTTCTTATCCAATATAAACCACCGTCGTGCCCATTGGTTGAGTGACAGACGGTTTGAACTCTTTTTATACAACCATCCCTCAACAATAACCCCCGAGGTGGGTCTACGCTGATATAGCGATCCAATATTCAATTGACGTGGCAATTCCCAAAACAGTACATTACTTTCAATATCTTCCAATGTCATGGGATGTCCTGATAATATATGTTCATCTAAATCCTCAACCTCACCTTTACTAATAGCCTCGGCCACAGCGCCAGCGTTGGCAGCTGAGGCTCCTACTTCGGCAATGGATTTAGTTAATGACTTTTGCTTATTCTCCCAGGGTGCCTGTTGTGCATCGTGCTTCTCACGTGATTGTGCCTGCTTATCCTGCAGCCTTGTTAACTTGGGTGTAATACCATCAATCATATCCGAACAGTGATGAAAGTATGCACGTAATCCATTCAAGCTTGCCAATGTAGACTCCCCCAACTCAAAATTACGTCGTGTCTTGATAGAATCCAATCTCCTTAATAATTGAAAGCGCTTTAATTCTGCATTCGCCTGTGTTAACCGAATTTGTTCCAAGTTATGTCTTAGGTTGGCTGCTGCCTCTGCAGTTGCTAAGGCTGGATCCTTCTCATTCTCATCTTCCTTACCCCTGTTATTCATCCTATCACGCAAGTTCTTTAACCGTCTACCTGCACCTTCCTTCCCTGGTGTTTGTTGCACTTCACTTGTACCCTCTCCTGAAGATGCACTTTCATTCGAGGCAGCGCGATTCCAATTCTTGAATTGACTTCCCACATGATCACTAAGTTTATTCCAAGAGGTTACAAAGTTCTGTTGATCCATCGCATCCATTGCCATACTTCCCGATCCTGTGCTGCTAATACCTTCCATACCACTTCCACCTCCTCCAATACCTCCTGCCATATTGGCACGTTCGGTATGCCGTCCATGCATATACTTTGAGAATGAACTCTCAGCATTCTCCGACATAACATCGGCCTCACTGCGTAACCGTGTTGCTTCATTCAACTCCACACCCGCAAACGCTTCTAAACTTAATGATAACGAGGCTTCTAAACTCTGACACATACTAACCTGTGCATCAGCTACCTCATCTAATATCTCACCCAATACTGACAATACACTTGTCATTTCATCTCCAATACTCTCTTGCCGTTCAGTCATTACACGCATTTGTTCATCCTGATCTGTTTCTTCACCTGATTCACTACTTCTTGTGTTGTTATTCCCTCCACTACTTCCATTTGGTGGGTTTAATCTACATGCACTACTTAATCGTCTTGTAGCCTCTGCCATTAATGCACCACATTTACCAAATGTACGTGCCCTTGCGGATATATCCCTTAATGTCATTTCAGTTAATACATGTAAATTCCTCATCTCTCTATCAATATAAGATTGCAAATATGGAGAATCAGATGTAAAAGATGGTATAGCAGAGGATGGTGAGTTTGATGTGTTGTTTGTACCACTATTACTTCTTGATCTGCTTGGTGTGCTTGGCCTTTTATCCTTTGTAGCAGATGGTGATAATTGAGATGGTATTGATTCATTATTTGGTGGTGTGATCGGCATGGGCTTTGAGGGTGTTGTAGAAGTTAATGCCGTAGTTCCAAAGTCTTCCATTAGTACATTTGATACACTTGGCATAGTACTTGATGCACAACTTCCCTCATCAACGTTTGTTGTATTACTAACTTTTATAGTATCACTTCTATCATTAGAGGTCATAGTTAATCTCCCACTGCTACTTCGCTTTGGACTGTCGCCACCGCCGCCGCCACTATCGTTTACAGAAACTGGCATCCTCCTATAATATGAACTACTACCTAATTTAAGTACTAATATACCAACCAACTCCTATTCTATGACAATACAAAAGCCACACAAACCTCTGCATCCAACGACGATGACCAAAACAAAAAAGTAAAAAGTTGAAAATTTAGGGGCTGTCAATTCCATCTTGGTAATCCTTTCTGGCATCTTACTTAGAGATGTAAGAAGTGAGGAATGGAGTGGTACACATGTGTGTATATAAGAGTAAGATTGACATTATGCTTCACTTCGTAGTGGGTAAAGATGGGAGGATACGCTATTGGTATCCTATTGCAACAGTTATACTAGTAAAGTATCGATAAAGTATTGACTAGAACTAAACTTTGAGTCTACTCCTCAAGATAAAGCTTCGGTATGTCCGATCGTCGAACATATTGCAACATGTATGCATTGCTTGATCTTCCACCATATCCAAAGCCACCACCATCCCCTCCTCTTCCAGCTGAGTTTGATCCAATCATTGCAACTCGTCTAAAGATACCCAGGATAAGTCGAATAGGTCCCCATCGTCTTCTTCGTTTTGTTGCCACAGGCATAATATTGTCATCGACATTGTTGTCGAGACTATTACTCCTTGATCGTTTTCGACGAGTCTTGCGACTACCTCCGTATGCATCGGCAACGACATCACTGTAATCAACCTTGGTTACAAACTCATCATCAAATCTGTACCAATCGTCACTTCTAATATCCGGTCGGACATAGGAGTAATAGTGGCCACTGCCATACTCACCCTTGTGAATAACAATAGATTGGAGATCGTAAATTTCATCATCTTCATTGTTGCCATCGTCTGACTCAGCTATGATTTCTGAAAGATCCAGCTCCTTTATGATTTAGGTGGCGGTGGCAAATATAAGTAAAGGTTTACATGAAGAAAACAAAATTAACTAGAATCCTACTCACCACTGGGAAAGAACAACAATCATTGATCTTGCTAGTTTCTTCTGTTTCCCAATCATACTTGAACCTTTTCAAGTGTAGCTGTAGTAATGATGGTAAACCGTCACGTTTGAGAGAGGAACCTTTGTATGCATCCACTTTATCAGCACCCTTCGATGGACGCCATCCATTCCCCTCAGATACACGAAGAATTTCCGGCTCGGTGAACATTTCTTGTAGAGTAGACTCAACTGATCCACTGTGAGTGAAGAGTTGGAAGGGTTGGAAGAGTGTGAAGATGAGCTTTTATACAGACTGATATTCAATAAAATAAAAAGAGCTAAAACTACTCACCCCGTCCCTTCAGCAACTGGTATAGATAAATCTAAGAATGGCTCAGTTCGTATACGTTCTCTCGCTGTACCCTCTTCACTCGCAACCGCTTGTGGTTCATCGTCGTCATCCTTCTTTTCCTCGCCGTCATCTTCTTCTTCCTCGGGTTTAATTTCTCGTACATAATCTTCAAAGTAACCACTGTATAATGATGTCAATTCATCGTTATTTAATTCAGGAACAAATAACTTCCAGAATTCTTGTCCATCTTGCTGTAAGTATGGGTTGATCCCAAGTGTTCGACAAAGAACACTTGTACTAGCTGTACCTCCTTTACTTTGAGTTAGTGAGTTGAAGATTACCTTGAGTGCCTGTAGGGCATATGAGATGGAAACAACCTCTTCTTTCGTTTCTTTTTGAATGATTGTCTTCTTCTTGAGTGTGGGGAGTGTTTCTTCTTGTGGGTTGGTCTCGGGCTTCTCGGCCTCGTCATCCACTGGAGCCTCTGAAGTCTCTACGTCATTAGATTCTACTGAATCGGTATTTACTGCGTCCTTCTCAGTGGTATCCTCACAGACGGACTCCTCTAATGCCTCCACATCGCCTTCACTCTCGAGCATTTGATCACTTTCTTCAACAGCTAACTCTACATTCTCGTCCTCATCATCATCTATCTCAACCTCAACTTCCACTTCAACCTCCACAATTTCATCCTTGGCAGATTTAATCAATTGTCGTAGATACGGCACATGATAGGCGCACTGTAACTGAGAATTGAGATAACATGTGTTACCCAAGTTGATAAGACCAGCATATATCTTTTCTTCATCTTCATTGCTGTTGTTGTTGTTGTTATTTCTTCTTCCACCACCTCTTGGGATTGTATTTAATATTGAATCAATTGACCAGTCTCCAATATCATCTTCTTCATCTTCAACAATGTTAGAACTATCAATTACTATTACCTTTTCCAATTCAGAAGTAACATCTTTCCATAATGTTGTGATATATTGTTTATTGTCATCACTACTCACTTCTTCTTGGGTTGGTGAAGCTTCAGCCAACTCTGGGTCTAGTGCCATTGCCAAAGAATAAGATGGTGGTATTCTTCTTCTCTCGTTATTCATACCATTTGTCATACTATTTTTTATAATACCCCTACCACTTATTGTCATCATACCCCCACCACCACTCAATGCCAACCATCGTAATGAAAATGTATTTTTAGGGAGGAGTAAACTCACAAGTAACATAGCAAAGAGCCTGTTTGGCTGGTATACTGCCAGAGGTAGAGGAGTTGATGGTACTAGTATTGCTGGACAACTACTAGTTGGAGATGATTTTGATGTAGTAGTTTGACGCCGTCTTATCTTTTCAGACTGTAGATTCATACTGTTATTATAATTTGTGGTTGTTGTTGAATGCGAACACGTATTAGTTAGACTTATCTTTTTTATTGCAGCTCTCCGACCATTTCCTTTTCGCTGCTTCCTGTGACCCATATTATTATAATACTACCAATATAATGATCTATATGTTGTGGTTAAAACCTCAGTGTAATCCAATATCATTCAATATATATCGACCTGAAAAGAGAGCCATCGAAAATGAAATGAATCTAAGTCAGAAATGAAAGTTCAACCATCTCTAAAGAGTTTTCCAAACATGAAAACAAATTACACTCTCACTCTCATAATTTGATAATTTGGATAATGTATTTTTTTTATTGAGTTGACTCAGCTATTACATCCTACGAAGGAAATATTAACGCTCTTAATAGCGTGAACGTACATAGAATAAGGACGTATATGCCTAGATCTTCTAGCGCATAATGGTCTCACTACTTAAACACACACCACACAAAGGTATACTCCAATCTAATCTCTTTATAATAATATAGTTTTTTTCTCGGCGGCTTGGAGATTAATAGACACACAAATTACAATCAAATATCAAACATGGCACTAAAGCAATTGGGAGATGTGTCAGCCAAGGCGGCACGAGCAGTACGTGATGGATATGCAGCATCAATGGCATCAATAGTATCAGTCTTTCTATTAATGTGGTTACGAACTGCAATGAGTTATCAACATGTGAATGGCGTATCAATGAAGGAGGCTATTACACAATTATATAACGATGGCGGCATCCCTCGTTTTTATAAAGGGTTACTTCCTGCACTGTGTATGATGCCTCTTAGTAGATTTGGTGATATATTTAGTAATGAAGTGAGCCGTGAATTCTTCTCAGACAACTACCCTGCAGCTATAGTTACAATGATGGCTTCTTCTTTGGCTGCTAGTTGGAGAATAATAATATCCCCAGCTGATACTTGCAAAACAATGATGCAGGTTCATGGTTCTGATGGATTGCAAATGTTGTCAAACAAGATATCAAAATCTGGACTATCAGCACTGTATGAAGGATCTTTGGGAGCATCCGCTGCTACATGGGTTGGACATTTTCCATGGTTTATTACATACAACTTCCTCGAAGGATATTGTGTCAGAAATCGAGTATTAGATGCTCACCTCAAAGTACAATCATCAACAAAAAAGAATCTAAGAAGAGCTCTATTGGGATTGATGTCTTCACTAGTATCAGATGTTTGTTCAAATGCTATCCGTGTCCTCAAAACTTATAAACAAACCTCAGCCGAGCCTATTGGATATATGGAAGCTGCTACAAGAATAATCAATAAAGATGGATTGACAGGGTTATTATTTAGAGGGCTAACATCAAAACTGACTGCAAATGCATTAAATGCAATGCTCTTTACTGTAGTATGGAAAGCCATAGCAGAGAGATTGGCAGAACAAAAAAGACAAGAGACTGATGTGAAAGAGTTATGAACAGAAAGATATTATCATATGTGCAATAGTTTAAGAAGCTATTTGCTACTCATAAGATTGGTTTTGCAAATATCTTTTGCCTGTATAACTCTAATATCATTGTTGAATAATTGCACTCTCATTCTGGAATTGGTCTCTTTGTTAATACTTCATCAATAACTCCAAACTCAATCGCTTGCTGAACTGACATGAACGTGTCGCGATCCATTACGCGCTCTACCTCTTCTAAATCTTGTCCAGTATGATGTACATATAAGTTATTCAAATTAGATCTCGTTCTTAGTATTTCTTTTGCTTGGATTTCAATATCCGATGCCATTCCTTGTGCTCCACCACTCGGTTGATGCAACATGATTCGTGCATTTGGCAGTGCATATCGGCATTTTGGGGATCCGCCTGCCAGTAGTAATGATCCCATGCTAGCAGCTTGACCTAAACATATTGTATGAACCTCGGGATGGATATACTGCATTGTATCATACATTGCCATTCCTGCAGTGACCACTCCGCCAGGTGAATTAATGTACATGTATACTGGTTTGTCAGGTGCCTCTGCTTCTAGAAACAAAAGTTGTGCAGTAACTAATGACGCCATTGTATCAGTAACTTCACCATGAACACATATAATACGCTCTCTTAATAAACGGGAGTATATATCAAAGGATCTTTCTCCTGCTGTACTTGATTCTAATACAACAGGTACTAGATTTTGAGTGATGGGTGATGAACTGATATGTCGATGATATGAGTAGTTGTTTGGTGATGAGTTGCATCGTGATATGGGTTGCAAATCTTGAACTGCATTTATTACCCTATTGTACCGCGGTGTTAGGCGTGGTATTAGGCGGTTGAGTATGGACATATTGGCGCTGCAATGGTATCAGTAAGAGTTAGTCTTTAGCACCATCACTGATACTATCGCTTTTTTACTTTGGGAATTGAGTTTGAATTTGGCGAAAGAACTACCATAGAGGAATAGAGATTCACCGCGTTTGTGCATAGGAAGAGTGAGTATTGAAGAGTATATTTCACTAGTTTGTGCTTATAATCAAAGAAGATAATTGTAATATCTATATAGTAGATGATGTATCTAGTATTAGCGCCGTTAGTCTGTGTTGCAAAGCAGTAAAGGTAGAGGATACTGTAAAATACGAACATAAAAAAATTATTATATCATGTCGTCATCTAATCAGAACCACAACAGTTCATCAGTAGTATCAATATCAACAGACCTATCAAGGATAGTTATATTGGGTATATCACTTGAAGTATCTCGATTTATTGTTAGAAAGGTTCTCGGGGTACTATCATCTGCAATATCTGATATTGCCGATAACAAAAGAAGTTACGATGACGTTAGTGAGGACAAAGTTATTGGTTCATCTACTTTTGCTCGGTGTATAAACAGAATAAAAAGACGATTATTTGATATATACGACAAAAGATGTGTATATCTACTGCTACCTCCAGTACCATTGGTAATATATGGTGCTTGGAATTCTCTATGCAAGAGAGATCACAAAGTTGATACTAAACAAAACAATAGAATATTATATGTTTCATCTATTGTTACTTCATTGGGTCTTCTCTTTTGGAAGATTAGTACAAAGAATGATGATGATAATGATGATTCCAATGAAGATGACAATAATGAGACTCTACCGAGAGCACTGCCATCAGCAGTATTTCGGCCGCCTTTGTTGCCAAGAAATGAACGTCGTACACGGAGTGATTCCATACGCAGTGAATTGTCAGAAGGAAGTTTAACTGCCACTCCAACTGTGCAAAAGGAAGTAGAGCAAAAGAAGTATTTAGAAATCCTAGTACATAACGTTTCTCATACAGATCTTATCCTAGGTTTGTCTACTGTCGAGGGATTTATATTAGAGCAGAGTGTCAAACCATACCCAGCTGATTACGAGGATACACCGAGAAAGGGAAATGCAACAAGCAATACAATTCAAAGTGGCGATGATGACACTGATGAAAAGTATATAATGTGCAGACCACGCTTTAGTGCATTTGATCTCTTTTCTAAACGAGTGTTGAGCGAGTTACAAGGTCAAGTTGAGAGTACTACTCCTGAGAAAGATTTGAAAGTTATATCATACCCGAGATACGAAAGATCAACAAAGACTGCACGCTATACACTAGTCACTCCTCGACCAACTGAACAGTATATGCTTCCTGTTGGATTTAACCTTGAACGACCAGAAGGTATCAATAATACGGCTGTGGATGTCTCGGAAATGCCTAATTTGCGAGTGAGAGGAAAAGACATACCAAAATTAGATCCTTATCTCCTCGGGGAAGCACCAAGACGATTGAATCTACCCCGACAACAACCGTTGAATAATGATCAAATGAAGAAAACACTTGCACTACAGGAAACATTGAGGATAAACGCTGTCTTCTTCCCTTTACTCGCAACTCTAATGCCTCGTTGGTTAGGGCAAATCTCTGACAAGTTCAAGAGTGATAAGGCATTTGTTGAGTCTCCTAATGTGAAGAAGGTTGTTGTACTTGTGAGTGGAGTTGGCACGCCTCGAAATTGGACTCATTCTATATCTGGGAATAGTACACAAAAGTGTGCAGAGCTCATGGAGATGTTTATTCATGTACTCTATCCAGATATTACAGTGGTTAGAATACACTCAGAGACCAATATTTTTAGATATGATGAGAACATCACGTTTGCAAACACAGAGCTAATGCCGGTTATTGATGCTTGGCGAGATGCTAATGCGAAATCAGAGCCATACCCTGACGAACAGTTAGTAGCTCCCAATGCACATCACAACACTTTTAACCCGGATTGGAAACAGTTTGTATCAGTCACCTACTCCTTTGCTGATGGTTCGGCTGCTAGATCTCATGCGATTCAAGCTGCTTTACGTCCATACCGGCCAACATACTTTCATTTCTGGCAATTAAAGACATTTTGGCACGAGAGCAAGATCACAGTTGAAGACATAGAAGTTCATTCCTTTGAGGAGATGGAGACTGAACCAGCAACGGCGGTAAATGAAACGTCGGACACTGTTACGATGGTAGTGAATGAGATGAAGGCATTCAGAAAAGACTTTATCAGCACATTAAAAGATGGCGGAAGAAATGACTTGAGATCCTTTTGGTTGAGGAAGACAAAGAAGCCAGTTTTAGCCGTATTGCTTGTTAAGAAGACTGATGGACAATACATACTCTACAGAGGGACTAATATGGAGGTTTCTATGCCAACAGGCAGTCTATGTGCTGAACGTAATGTGATTGGGACAGCACTCGCCAGTGATCCTGGACTCAAGAGAGAAGACTTGATCATGGTGGCTGTGCTTAGTGTACAAATGTCAAAGGAGATATTACCGCCTCCTGGGCCGCCCATTTGTCGATCAGTCATGCCATCTTTAAGCGAGGGAGATTTGGGGTTTGCTAGAGAGGTCGAAGACAAGCTAAAGAAACATCAACAAGCCCAGGGAGTAATCCGTCGCTCAACAAGTAAATCAAGCTTTGCAAGCATTGCAGAAGATGGGCCAAGGCTGCAGCCGTCAAAATCTATGGAGAATGAAGGGTGGGAGATAGATGCATTTCGACCAGTCGACTTGACATCCACTGGACAAGAGATAGGGCTTTCCCCGCTAGGGAGCCCTTTGCTGACTTCTAAAGTTGTCGACAGTACACCTGGTGTTAGTCTACCAATTCCTGAGCTAAATCTTGCTGCTCAGCCAAGTCCTAATTCAGGAAACATTTCTGGCAGTTCGACTCCTAAACGACGCATTGCACTTTATCAAAAGAAGAGTAGGTCAGGTGGAGACACGAGACGAAAAAGGCAATCATTGCTAGTGGAATCAGTCGAGGTAAGTATCAACTTAACTCAATGGATTTCTTTAATTGTTTTTGTCTTGTCAAACAACTAACATCTTTCTTCTTCTACTTGTCATATTTGTAGGACATGAATCCGCTCAAACCTTGTGGAGCCTGCAACGAATGGTTGAAGAAGATTGCTGCGGCAAATCCACATTTCAGAGTTATAACATTCACTGATAACGACTTGAAAGGAGTATATGTGTCTCCGTGTCAAGAGTAAAGAAGAATGATAATGTAGTGAAACTGATCACTTTAGTGACTTCTGAAGCCAATCTCTTTTAGATATGAAAGCTGTGTTTGGGCGTATATATTCCTGTTCATTGACACATCGAACAAGAGAAGAGCAAGCATTATTCTAAACGAAGCGGCCAAACTCATAGATCTGCTGTGACACAATCCTTTTAGTTTAAGCCAGAGCAGGTCATAGCAATAAGTTCAATGCATACATTAGCTCTTTTCAAGATCATCAAATTATGACGACAATCTCAAATAGTATAGCTGCTCTTTATATAGGTATATCTTCCGCCCACCTAAGTAATACCTCCCCTCCTACATGTTGTTAGCAAACATTATCCCCTCTCAGCTAACCCAACCCAAACATATCCGATAAAATTTTCTAATGGTAACAAATAACGTGATAGCTAACTAATAATAATTTACTCTTCATCATCATCATCAACAATACCCTCTTGTGATGCTTGTGAGTTAATATAATCCAAGATAACTTGTGTAGTTAATTCTAAGTCCTGCTCTTTACTTTTGGCTGGGGTACCGGCAGAGCCAGTCTTTACATTAAGTGCCTTAACAGCTGATCGTGGACTAACAGCCGATGGTGCAAATGCACTTGTGCATGATAGGAGGGTAACGAATGTTATAATTGAAAGCTTCATCTTTATTGTTTGTCGTTGTTAGTATGATAACGGCTATTTATGTGGATAGGGGGAGAGTATAAAGATGTGGTTAGAAATACGTCTCAAAACAAAATGAGCACTACAAGTAAGGCAAAAGCCGGTCATCCATATATGTATTGCAAAGAGCTCTATCATTGAGGTACGGCTAGATTCATTATTATATGCCTCCACAATAAGATTCAGTCATTTCATATCTCATTGCAAAGAGCTAAGAGGTTAAATGATGTGAAAAAAAATATATCCATCACAACTGATACAACAACAGTCGTCTATCCATGCATATTTCATTTCAAAAAGCTCTATACCAGCCTGCTTACCTCACCTATGTATTGAATGGTAGTTGTATTGTTTTGTATGACGACGGAAAATGACGTTGTTAAAAGTTTAAAGATACCGCCCCCACCCCAGAAAAAGATATCACCCCGGCATGCGGCTTCAAAGATCTCCCCCAACAAAGAAGATTATGACGGCAACTAATACTACTACTATCCCTATTGATGTGGCTCTTATTGCCATATCCAACGGCAGTGCTCCGGGTAAGAATCCAGTCAATGCAATGGGAGCGCAAGTACGGCAGTATCTTCAAACATCATTACAAAATGCATTGCAAGATTCGTCCATCAAATCTATCATCTTAATTGGCCGTCCAGATGGTAAGGGTGTATTCAGTGCAGGTGCAGATATTAAGGAATTCTCGGGGGGTAGTAGTAGCGACGGTGGTAGTGTAACTACATCAGAGCCTGGTGGGATACCAACTCTTAATGATTTAGCACATATGATCGAAGGATCGTCCAAGCCAATCATTGCAGCATTAACAGGAGCATGCTTAGGTGGGGGTATGGAGCTAGCATTATCAGCACAATATCGTGTAGCCGATGATACACTCAAGTATGGATTACCAGAAGTTAAGATTGGTTTGATACCAGGGGCAGGGGGTACACAACGTTTGCCAAGATTATGTGGCGTTCGACATGCACTTGATGTAATCCTAAGAGGAAGGATTAATGGATCAGCAAAGGAGGGTTTAAAGGTTGGATTTCTTGATGGAGTAGTATCGAGTAGTAGTAAAGAGAATGTTGTCGAGTGTGCATTACGTTGGGCTAATTGGGCATCATCACTTCCGCCAATCACATTAGAAAGTCGTCGTTTATGTAATAGAAGTGTACCATCCGATGGTGAAGGGGTTGATAATGAAACCATGTGCGACTTTGCATTACAATCTCTTCCGCCGAAAGAAAAGGGTGGTGAAAGTGCACATGCATGTTTAGATGCTATTAGATCATCATTTCAAGTGACATCGTTTGATGAGGGAATGGAAGTGGAAAAGAACTTGTTCAATGATTTGCTTTATCATAGCTTACAGGGGAAAGCATATCGTCATATCTTCTTTGCAGAACGATCATCATCATCTATATCTAGTCGTAAGAATACAAGAGGAAATGAGCTTGTAAAGGGAAGGGGAATTGGTGTGATTGGAGGAGGTAAGATCTAATGTGTATTTGAGTATGTTGTCGTACGATATGTTTGTAATGTCTGTACTTATGATTACTGATATGTAAAATCCAAATGATCACAGGAACAATGGGACGGGGGATTGCCATCTCTTTTCTAAAAGCAGGATATGGACCAGTTATCTTAGTTGACATTAATCAGAAAGGCCTACAAGCAGGAGTACAATACATCAAATCTGTTTTGCAAGGAGAAGCCAAGAAAGGTAGATTGACTGCAACAAAGTTAAAAGGTATACTGTCTAATCTACAATCATCGACAAATCTGTCAAGCTTGGTAAAGTGCAATATAGTAGTGGAGGCTGCGTTTGAGAATCTCAATGTAAAGCGAGACATTTTTTCAAAGCTTAATACAATCGTCGCAAAGAAAGATGCATTGTTACTGAGTAATACATCTACATTGGACGTTGACGCAATTGCATCATCATTATCTCCAGAGCGTCGAGCATACTGTGCTGGGATGCACTTCTTTTCACCTGCCCATATTATGAAGTTAGTGGAGGTAGTACGAGGGAAGGATACCTCGCAGGAGACATTAGATATCATTCGTGCTGTTACCAAACGCATAAAGAAGATTGCTGTTGTTGTTGGGAATTGTGATGGGTTTGTAGGCAACAGAATGATCCATCCGTATACAACAGAGAGTACTCTTTTACTCGTTGAGTATGGCGGTGGGGATGCTGGACTTTGCATTTCAGACGTAGACTCAGCTGTATCCAAAGACTTTGGAATGGCAGTCGGGCCGTTTGTCATGTCTGATATTGCAGGAAACGATATAGGGTAAGAAATATTGTGTCTGTATCCCATTACATTCTGGTAGTCTCTTCGTTCTGACACCTATTTGTGTAAATTTCTACTCCAGTTACAACATTCGAAGAGAGAAAGGTCTTCTGCGAGATCCCAAGACAGGTGAGGTTGGACCAAATAGAAAACAAATTAGATATACTGAAATGGCAGATGAAATGGTAGAAAAGCTTGGTCGTGTTGGACAAAAGGCCAAAAAGGTGAGCATTTGTTTGACAACGTGTTCTTATTTGTGTATGTGGCAGTATCTCCAACTAATCTATTGTATCTGTATCTCATAGGGATGGTATGATTATGATTCAAAAGTCCGTAAAGGTCGCAAGCCACTGCCATCCTCTGAAATGCAGGCATTGATAGATAAGTATTCAATGAAATCTCCACACTGTGGCACAAAGTTAGATAAAGATGAAATTGCACATCGTGTGCTCTTTCCCCTAATCAATGAAGGTTTTAAAATATTGGAGGAAGGAATTGCATCTGATCCATCTGATATTGATATTATTTATTTATATGGTTATGGTTGGCCTGCATGGAGAGGTAAGTACAAATTATTATGCTCTTGTATGATGCAAATTTCATACACATGTTCACAAGTATCTCTTCCATGATTGCCTTTTTCAACAAAGGTGGTCCAATGTTTTATGCAGATAGTTATGGGTTGTCAAATATATTAATGAAGCTAGACAAATATTACAAAATGTATCCTGGAAGTGAGTACTTCCGTCCCAGTGGGTTATTGAAGAAGTGTGTGGATCTTGACATGGGTGTTCAAGAATACTATAATAATGGGCATGCACAATTGGAGAGCAACCCAAAATCAAAACTATAAGCAATAAAAAGAAAGAAATATGAGATCTAACAACTTAATTAGCAATTCTACTCTACAATGGAACTGTATCAAACAAATAACTGACAAAAAGGAGTTAAGAGTAGGATGACTTGCCTTAAAATATATATATATTTATTTAATCAGTGTGCATCACCCTGATATGAATGAGCAATATATAAAAAAAAAGGGTGAAGAGATAAGGAAGACACCCAAACATCAAAAGGAAACGGCTCGATCATCGCCGAAAAGTCGGGATTCTCTTGTCTTTCATGTGTAGCCGTCTTGTTGTAACTCCACCATGAGTGATGCATACGCTCCCACACACATTCCCAAGTCCTTACCTACACATGGGATGGCTTTGACAAGCACTGGCAGGAAAATAGAGCACAACAAGGTGGTGGTTGACACCCAAATGTAC